>Ga0224520_1000048_pt1 | contig 39515 bp, 30 predicted proteins | sample CFST25metaG_2_FD_180684 | JGI IMG/M metagenome (GOLD analysis project Ga0224520, IMG submission 180684) | Peat soil microbial communities from Stordalen Mire, Sweden - C.F.S.T-25 | ecosystem: Environmental > Terrestrial > Soil > Wetlands > Peat | place: Sweden: Norrbotten County, Stordalen Mire... | reverse complement strand
GCAGCAGGACTCGGTGGACCGCCGCTCCGCCGACTGGCCTTGGGAGTCGGCGCCGCCCCCTCTGAGCCCGCCGCCTGATTGGGGCGTGGAGATCGGGGTGTCGCTCTATCGCCCGGCTGTGGACAGCGAGTTCAGCAACGGGAATCATCCGTTTGGCGACACCTTCTCGTCCTCCCGCCACCTCATGTCGGAATTGGAGATCGCCCGATACCTAGGCCATCGCTTCGGGACCTGGGGCGTAGGCCTGCGCGGCGGCTACTACAAGGTGACGGGGGCGGCTTTTCTGGCCGACGGGATCACGCGCAGTGGGGACGAGACCTCGCTGCGCCTCATCCCGTTCGCACTGTCGGCACTTCTTCGAGCCGATCGGATTCCGGGCCTAAAGCAGGTGCCGCTCGTCCCGTACCTGAAGGTAGGGCTGGACGGTGTGGCGTGGACCGCAAGCCGCACGGGAAATGCCCCGTCCCATACTGGATTCACGCCGGGATGGCACGTCGCAGCCGGCCTGGCGCTGGGCCTGAACTTTCTCGGCATGGGCACCATCAACCCGGGAGCGCTCGCCGATCCCTGCTCACTCTTCTTCGAATGGGACTACGCCGCCATCAACGGACTGGGTCTGGCCAACCAGCTGCATGTCGGCGACAGCACGTGGTTTGCCGGCGTGATGTTCGACTTGTGAGGGGCCCGCGCGCAGTCAACCGTCTCGGGTTCGCTACGTCCTCCCCTCTCTCCTCGGTGTTCTCAACCGCGCGGGGCGACGGGGATGAACCCCCATTTCACTTCCCGGTTTGCGCCGCTGCGCGGATGGCTTGGATTGCTGCGGCCACACTCTGCTTGGCCTTATAGACAGCAGCCCCGGCGACGAGGACATTGGCACCCGCCTTGACCACGGCCGGCGCAGTGGCCGGGCCGATACCTCCGTCGGCCTCAAGGTCGCAGTGAAGGCCGCGCGCGTCCAACATATGTCGCAAGCGCGCGATCTTGGGCAGCGTGGTTTCGATGAATTTCTGGCCACCGAAGCCCGGGTTCACCGTCATGACCAGAATCTCGTCCACGTCAGCAAGGACCTCTTCAATTGTTACCAGCGGCGTGGACGGGTTGAGCACCACGCAGGCCTTCTTGCCAAGCTCGTGGATCTGCTGAATCGTCCGGTGCAGGTGCGGGCAGGTCTCCTGCTGCACCTGGATGATGTCCGCGCCCGCGTTGGCAAAGTCGGGGATGTACTTTTCCGGCTCGACGATCATCAGGTGGGCCTCTATCACGGCCTTGGTCGAACGGCGCACGGCCTCCACCACAATCGGTCCGAAGGTAAGGTTGGGGACGAAGCGCCCGTCCATGACGTCGACGTGGATGCGCTCGGCACCTGCGGCCTCCGCTTCTTTCACCTGTTCGGCCAGGCGCGTGAGATCAGCAGACAGGATCGATGGTGCAATCTCAATGGGGGGCATGCAAAACACTCCGGGTTCGATGGCGAGAGCGAAGGATGGCTTGACGCCACAGTCGGTTCAACCGTTAATCACATCTCGCAGGCGCTCCGGTGGCTGCTAGCCTGGGGTGCCCGACCAATAGCGAGCCAAACTCATGAACCAGATCGTTTCCGTCCGCAATGTCAGCAAGAACTACAACCTGGGCCAGGTGGTGGTCCCGGCTCTGCGCGGGGTCAGCCTGGACGTGGCCGAGGGCGAGTTTCTCGCCATCGCCGGGCCCTCGGGAAGCGGCAAGACCACCTTGCTCAACCTGGTGGGCTGCGTGGACACCCCCAGCGCCGGCACGGTCACGGTCGATGGCAAGCAGACCGGGTTGCTCTCCGAGCGCAACCTGACCCGACTGCGCCTGAACACCATCGGCTTCATCTTCCAAAGTTTCAATCTGGTCTCCGTGCTCAGCGTCCTGCAGAACGTAGAATTGCCGCTGCTTTTGCAACGGACGCTGAACGCGCGCGAGCGGCGAGAGCGTGTGCTCGCCCTGCTCGACCGCGTGGGCATCCGCGAGTACAGCAAGCACCGGCCCAGCGAGCTGTCCGGCGGGCAGCGCCAGCGCGTGGCCATCGCGCGAGCCCTGGTCACGCGGCCCAAGTTGGTGCTGGCCGACGAGCCGACCGCCAATCTGGATTCGGTCACCGGCACCAACATCCTCAATCTAATGAAGGAGCTGAACCAGAGCGAGAAGACGACCTTCATCTTTTCCACCCACGACGCGCGCGTGTGGGCCTACGCCAGCGCGGTGGTGCGGCTGGCTGACGGGCAGATTCAAGATCGCGTGTCGGCCGAGGAGGCGGTGCGCGCGGGTGGACTGCCCGCGGGAAGGCCGGCCTGATGCGCGGGTACCTCGACACCCTCAAGGTGATCGTTCAGATCGCCTTGCGCAATCTCTTCGCCAGTCGGCTCAAGACCCTGATCGTTGGCGGCATCATTCTGTTCGGATCGTTGCTGGTGGTGGTGGGCACAGCCTTGGTGGACAGCGTGGACGCCTCCATGAGCCGCAGCGTGATCGGCTCGGTGGCCGGCCACATCCAGGTCTACTCGGCCAAGTCCAAGGACGAGCTGACCGTGATGGGCAGCATGGCCATGGAGTCACTCGATCTGACGCCCCTCGATGACTTTGCGGCCTTGCGCCGGACGCTGCTCGCAGTCCCCAACGTCAAGGCTGTGGTCCCCATGGGTCTTTCAGCGGCCACCGTGATCGCGGGCAATACCGTGGACGTGGTGCTGGAACGGCTGCGCGCGCTGGCCCGGCGCAAACTCGCGGGGGAGGACGTGCAGGGTGCCTACGAGTCCGAAAAGGATCACGTGCGCCAGATCATAACGGTGCTCTCCGCCGAGGTGGACAACATACGCAAGATCCAAAGCGAGAAAGCCATTGCCCAGGATGACCTGGCTGCCGTGGCCAAGGCGGTCTCGCCTGAGTTGTGGGCCGGGTTCGACCGCGATCCCTATCCGGCGCTCGAGTTCTTGGAGAATCGCATCGCACCCTTGGCCAGCGACGCGGACATGCTGTTCCTACGCTACCTGGGCACCGACACCGACGCTTTCGCCAAGTCCTTTGACCGCATGAAGATCGTCGACGGCCAGGCCATCCCGCGGGGCGAGCGCGGCTTCCTGTTTTCCAAATGGGTCTACGAGCAGCAGGTCAAGCTGAAGACCGCCCTGCGACTGGACAAGATCAACGACGGCATCAACAAGCGCAGCCAGACCATCGCCCGCAGCGAGGAGCTGCAGCGGTGGATCAAGCAGAACACCACCGAGGTCAAGGAGATCATGTTGCAGCTTGACGGGCAGAAGACGGCCAGCTTTCGCCGCCTCCTGCAGGGCGAGCTGGGCAGCCAGCAAAGTGACGTGACCAAGCTGCTGGCCGAATTCTTCCGGGTCGACGATGCCAATTTCGCGCGGCGCTACCGCTTCTTCTACGACCAGTTGGCGCCCATGCTGGAGCTGTACCGCGTGCGCATCGGTGACATGCTGACCATCAAGTCCTTCACCAAGAGCGGCTATGTCCAGTCGGTGAAACTACGCGTGTACGGCACGTTTGCCTTCCAGGGCTTGGAGGATTCGCACATCGCGGGCGAGCTCAACCTGATGGACATGGTTTCCTTCCGGGAACTGTACGGTTTCCTCACGCCGGAGCGCGCGCGGGAGGTTCGGGAGATCAAGACGATGGCGGGCATGAAAGAGGTTACGCGGGATCAAGCCGAGGCCGAGCTTTTTGGCAAGCCGGATCTCGGCGGGGCGGCCTCTGGGGGCAGCGCGCGTCCCGTCGACGAGGCGGAGGCCGCCTTGCGCAGCCTAGCGGGCAGGCAGCGGCGCGCGGCTCGCGCCAGTCAGTCCTACGATCCAGCGCAACTCGAACAAGGCGATGTGCTCAACGCGGCCGTCATCGTCAAGGATCCGCGCAGAATTTCGCAGACCATCAAGGACATCGAGGCGGCCGGTGCCAAGGCCGGGATTCCCTTGCGCGCCATCACCTGGCAGAAGGCATCGGGTCTAGTGGGACAGTTCGTCACCATGATCCGCGCCGTGCTCTACATCTCGGTTCTCATCATTTTCGCTGTGGCGCTGGTCATCATCAATAATGCCCTGGTCATGGCCACCCTGGAACGCATGCCCGAGATCGGGACCTTGCGTGCAGTGGGTGCGCAGCGCCGCTTCTTGCTCGGCATGTTGCTGGTGGAGGCGCTGGCGGTGGGCGTGCTGTTTGGTAGCCTGGGCGCTCTGTTGGGGGCCGGCATCGTGGGCGTGATCCACGCGGTGGGCATACCGGCCGCCAATGAGATTCTCTACTTCCTGTTCTCGGGCCCGCGCCTGCATCCCAGCCTGAGCCCGGCCAACGTCATCATTTCCCTCGCCATCGTGCTCGTAGTGAGCGCGATCTCCAGCATCTACCCAGGCCTTTTGGCCATGCGGGTCAGCCCGCGCCAGGCCATGCAATCGGACGACTAGCCATGGGCTTTCTTCTCGATTTCCGCATCGCTTTTCGCAGCCTGTTCCAGCACGGCCGCCGCACCTTCTTCCTGGCCTCGGCCATCGCCGGTGTGACGGCCCTGCTCATCCTGCTCAATGCCCTGTCGACGGGAGTGAGCGAGACCATGATCCGAGCTGCCACCACGCTGAGTACCGGCCACGTCAACGTGGGCGGCTTCTTCAAGGTGACCAGCAGCGCCGGCGGCCCGGTTGTGACCGAGTATGAGAAGGTCATCGAGGCGGTCAGAAAGAGCGTGCCCGAGATGGAAAGCCTGGTTCATCGCGGCCGCGGCTGGGCCAAGATTATCTCGGACTTGGGTTCGACCCAGGCGGGCATCACGGGCATCGACATCAAGAACGAACCCGCCTTTCGCAAGGTGATTGAACTCGTCAGCGGACGCCTGGAAGACCTAGCCGAGCCCAACACCATGATGGTCTTTGAGTCGCAGGTGGAAAGGCTCAAGGTCAAGGTGGGCGACGCGGTCACCCTGTCGGCGCAGACCACGCGCGGCGCCGCCAATACCATCGACTGCCGCATCGTCGCCATCGCCAAGGACATGGGGCTGATGAGCAAGTTTGGCGTCTTCGTTCCGGTAGAAACCACGCGCGCTCTGTATCAGCTCCGGTCCGACACAACCGGCGCGATCCACATCTATCTCAAACCACAATTCGTTCCCGACGTGACCGCCATCGCGGCCCGCCTGCGTGGGCAGCTTGAAAAACTGGGCTGGGCCGTGATGGACGCGGATCCAAACCCGTTCTGGATGAAGTTCCAGACCGTGGCGCGCGAGGACTGGACCGGGCAGAAGCTGGACGTGACCACCTGGGAGGATGAGGTCTCGTTCATCACCTGGACATTGACTGTCCTCAAAGGCCTGACCGCGGTGTTGCTCACCATCCTCATCGCCATCGTGGTCACTGGCATCATGAATACCATGTGGATCGCCATCCGCGAGCGCACGCGCGAGATCGGCACTCTGCGCGCCATTGGCATGCAGCGGGGCGGGGTGTTGCGCATGTTCCTGTACGAGTCGTTGCTGCTCGGCCTCATCGGCACAGGCACCGGCGCGCTGGCTGGGGTCGGCCTGGGAGCTGCCATCAATGCGGCCCGTATCCACGTGCCGCTCTCGGTGCAGCTCTTTCTCATGTCCGACCGGGTTCAACTTGCCCTGCACGTCGGCGGGCTGGTGCGCGCTGCGCTCTTCATCACCCTGGTGACGACCCTGGCGGCGCTGTATCCGGCCTACCGGGCCGCAAGACTGAAGCCCGTGTCGGCCATGTCCCACTTTGGATAGCACTGGAGCAACACCCATGCCTACGTCCCGCTTTTTCGCCGTTCTTGGGCTGGTCCTCAGCCTGCTTGTTCCCCGCATCGCTGCGGCCTTGGGCAAGGCCGAATTGGTCGACCTTCTCAAGGTCGTGGACGAGCGGCAGCGCAATCAGGGCGACTGGCGCAACCTTGTCTACATAGAGCAAAAGGAGAAGGACAAGGTCGACGTAGCCTACGAGGCTCTGGTCTTCCGGCGCAGCCAGGACCAAAAGTTCATCATCCTGTTCACCAAACCCAAAGCGTCCCAGGGCCAGGGCTATCTGCGCATCGACAAGAACCTGTGGTTCTTCGATCCGTCGGTAGGCAAGTGGGAACGCAAGACCGAGCGCGAGCGCATTGGTGGCACCAATTCGCGCCGTTCGGATTTCGATGAATCGCGCCTAGCCGAGGAGTACGAGCCCGAGGATTTGGGCCAAGAGAAACTGGGCGCCTACACCGCGCAGGTGATGAAGCTGACCGGCAAGCCCAACATCGATCTGGCGTTCCCGGTAATCAAGCTGTGGGTCGACAAAGAAACCAAGAACATACTCAAGCGCCAGGAATTCGCGCTTTCTGGGCGGCTGCTGCGCACGTCGTACTATCCGCGCTGGAAGAAGACCTACTCCGAATCGAAGAAGGTCGACGTGTGGTATCCGGAAGAGATGCGCTTCTACGACGAGGTGGAGAAGGCCAACTCGACCTTGATCCTGGTCAAGTCCGTGGACATGCGTCCCTTGGAAGCCAATCTTTTCACCAAGGCCTGGCTGGAGAGCAAGAGCCGATGAATCGCAAGCGTCTGGGCCTGGCGATCCTGATCGTCGCAGGAGGTGCGACTGCGGCCCAGGCGCAGGACAGGCCCAGCGAGAACGACATGTTTGGGGCGCCGGCGGCGCCGGCTGCGGAACCGGTTCCGGCCCCCGTCGCGGCCACGGCCACGGTTACGGCCACGGCCACGGCCACGGCCACGGCCACGACCACGAAATTGGAGGGCGATTCGCGGGATCAATTGAATCTAGGGGGACCCGAAGCGGCGCCGCGCCTCTCGGCCGACGTGGCACCGGAGGATCCGCTGAAGATCGGCGGCCAGATCTACCTGCGCGCGCAGAGTTCAGCCCAGCAAGGACAGAGCGCGGGCAATTGGACGCTGTCGTCTCCTTCCTTGCTCGACGCGTACATGGACGTGCGACCCAACGATCGAGTGCGCGGTTTCGTGCTCGCGCGCACCATCTTCGACCCAACCTTGCCCGCAACGGCGAGCACGAGCCTGTCGACCGTCAGCGGCGGGTCGCAGGGCGGGGCTTCCACCGGTGGCGCGGCCAACCTGAGTTCGCTCTTCGGCGTCCAGGCGACGCGCACGCCGCGCGTCTTGCTCGATCAGATGTGGCTACGTTTCGACATCAAGCACACGGTGTTCGTCACCGCGGGCCGTCAGCATGTGCGCTGGGGCACGGCGCGCTTTTGGACCCCGACGGATTTCTTGCACATCCAACACCGCAATCCCCTCGACGTTTTCGACGCGCGCACCGGAACCACCATGATCAAGGTGCACGTGCCCTGGGAAGCGCAGGGCTGGAACTTCTACGCCTACGGTTTGACCGAGGGAGCGGACGCCACGCCCACCGCGAGCGCGTTGGCAGGGGCCGCCCGCGCCGAGATGGTGTGGAGTTCGGCCGAGCTGGGCTTGGGCGGCGTTGCGCAGCGAGGGCACAAGCCCAAGCTGGCGGCCGATCTTTCAGCCGGGATCTGGGATCTCGATTTCTACGGCGAGGTGGCGCTGCGTTTCGGCCAGGACATCGATCGAGTGCGCTACGACAGCAGCGCGTATGCGAACCTGCCGGATGTGCCGTACAACAGCCTGGATTCAACGCCATGGCTGGTGCAGGCGCTCGAACACCGGGTGGATGCGCTCTATCCGCTGGCACCAAGTTCAGGCGTCAAGCCGCAGGCCACCGGTGGCGTTTCGTACTCGATCAAGTACGCCGCCAACGACGTATTCACCATTAGCGCCGAGTATTTCTACAACGGTCTTGGCTACAACGACACGGCCGTCTACCCCGGTCTCGTCCTGCCCCACGCGCAAACCCTCCGCGAACCGGCGACGTTCTTCTACTTGGGACGCCACTACGCCGGCGTTTTCGCTTCCGCGCCGGCGCCCTATTCCTGGGACAACACCACCTTCACCCTGTCGAACCTGGCCAATCTGTCCGACCGTTCCGGCATCACTCGTTTTGACTACTCGTTCATTCTGCTCACGCATCTGCGCTTCGAAGCCTTTGGCGCCGTCCACTGGGGTGAGAGGAACGGGGAATTCCGCTTCGGCATGGACCCCATCAACTTGGGTTCGTTCACCGATCCCTTCAGCGGCCTGAGCTCGTTGCCGCAGCAAGTGTCCAGCCGCAGTCCCGCTCTCTTCGATCTGGGCGTCGCTTTGCGGGCGAGTATCTGATTTTCACTTCGTGGTTTCGACGGCGCCCGCATCGTGCGGGAAGGCCAGCACGAGCAGCAGCAACGCCGGCACCGCTGCCACGATGGTGATGCCGAAGAAAGCCGGCCAGCCCACCGTGGCCGCGAGCCAGCCCGAGCCAGCACCGATGATGCGACCGATGATGGTCGAGGCGCTGGAAAGCAGCGCGAACTGCGTCGCCGAGAAGGACTTGTTACACAGAGACATGATGAAGGCGGCGAAGGCCGCGTCCACCATCCCGCCGCACACATTGTCGATGCCGATGGCCGTCGCCAGCAGCGCGACACTCTTGCCGTGCAGGGCCAGCGCCAGGTAGCCAGTGTTGGCGACCATCAGGATCGCGCCGAAGGTCAGCAAGCAGCGACGCACGCCGTACTTGGCCACCATGCCGCCGCCCAACATGACACCGCTGATGGTGGCGGCGAATCCCACGCCCTTGTTCCAGAAGCCGATCTGGCTGTTGGAAAAGCCCAGCTTGATGAGAAACGGCAGCACCATGCCGCCGGCGATGGTGTCGCCGATCCGGTACAACATGACAAAAGCCAACGCCACGGCCGCGTCCTTGCGCGAGAAGAAGTCCACGAACGGCTTGACCACAGCGTCGGCGACGGTGCGCGGGGGCCGCACCACCTCGGGCTCGGGCGCGCGCCAGGTGGCGACGATGCCCACGATCATAAGCAGCGCCATCACGCCGTACACGCGCGACCACGGCATGTGGTCGGAGAGCACCAGAGCCCCGGCGCCTGAGACCAGCATGGCGATGCGGTAGCCGAGGATCCAGGTCGACGTCCCGGATGCGCGCTCGGCCGGTGGCAAGACGTCCGTGCGGTAGGCGTCCGCCACCACATCTTGGCTGGCCGAAAAGAACGCAACCACCACGGCGAGGGTCGCGATTGCCAGAGGCGCACTCTTTGGATTGATGTCGGCCATGATCCATATGGCTAGCAGCAGGCCCACCTGGGTCAGCGCCATCCAGCCTCGGCGCCGACCGAACAGTGGAAAGCTAAAACGATCGAGCAGCGGCGCCCAGACGAACTTGAACGAATAGGGCAGGGTGACCAGCGAGAAAAGCCCGATGGTCTTCAAGTTCACGCCGGCATTGGTCATCCACGCGCTCAGGGTTGTGCGCGTCAGGGCGAGCGGCAGCCCAGAGGCAAAGCCCAACGCGATGAGCATGCCCACCCGTTTGCTGCGAAACGCGTTGATGAACGCGCCCATGCGTCCACCTTCACCCGGCGCGCGGGTCAGCGCCAGTTTTCGCAGCGATTGCGCGTGGGAGCCCGCCGGGTTCCCATGTGAATGCGCGTGGGGAGCCCGCCGGCTGTGCCGGCGGCGCACCATCGCGGGAGGGTATGGGAACCCTTTGAGGGTTCCCATGTGAATTGACTCCAAGAACGCCCCATGTGAGGGGGCGGATTGGTTGCTGTTCTTGGGTGCGGCATTGGCGAACGGGCGGAATTCCGCGGGGAACTCACCGCATTTCCGCTGGCACGGCCACTGCATTCCCAATCAGGCAGAGACGCTTTCACAGCAACCAAAGAAAAAAGGAGAAACCGCCATGTTCAAGAAATTCCTCATCGCACTGGGAATCGTCACCCTGACCAGCACATCAGCTTTTGCCGCCAAGGCCAGCCACAAGGCGCCCGCGTCCATCTCGGCCAAGAAAGTCGCGCAGGCAGACTCGGCCAAGCCGGCTGATGCCAAGGGCAAGAAGGGCAAGAAGGGCAAGAAGGCTGCCGAGGAGAAGGCTCCTGCGCCGGCTCCCGCCCCCGCCAAGTAACGAGCCTAGCTTGCACGACCCGCCGCCCGGGACCCGAGCGGCGGGCTCGCGTCTTCAGCAGCGGGCCGGCACAACTCGGCCAGCGTGAGCGATAACGTGAGCGTAAGCGACGAGCGGATTGCGGCGCGCGTGGGCGGCTTGTGTGAGCGTGTGCGGTCCGCGGCACGCTCGCCGTCTTCCGCGTGACGCCCACGAACTCGCTCACGCCCACGCCCACGCGGGCCGCGAGCCGCTATCCGCGACCCGGCCTATCCCGCGCTCCCAGATTTCCAGACAAACTGTAGGTAGCTTGTTCGCCGGATCAGACGCGGCCGCGGCAGAACGCGGGGCCGCGGCCGCGTGCGGCTCCGGGAAACAATCTGAACCTCGCCCGCGCAACCGCGGCGCGCCCCTGCCGATAACCCGGCATGCGTGTCCTTTCGCTTGACCGCGGATGGTTGCTGTTGCTGGCCGGCTGCAGCCTGGTACCCAGCGGAAGAATGCCGGCCGTTGCTGGGGCTGAACCGTCCGGCGGCGGCACCTGGCAACCGGGCTGGCTCGAGATTCATCACATCGATGCAGGCCAGGCGTCCAGCACGCTGATCGTGGGGCCCACGGGCCGGTCCATGCTGGTGGATGCCGGCGAAGCTGACTGGGAAGCGGACGACGGGGCCTTGATTGTTGGACCGTACATCAAGAACGTTCTTGGCTCCTCCCATCTGGACACCGTCCTGGTCAGCCACTTCCACCTGGATCACACCGGCTATCCTGGTCACGGTGGCCTTTGGCACCTGTTCAACCTGCAGGGCTTCACCGTGGGCAAGTTCCTGCACCGCGACTTTTCGCGCTATCTGGGCGAAAATGGGGGAACGCTGGCGCGCTGGCGTGGGTATCTTGCCGGGGAAGGAGGGACTGCGCTGCACCCTGAAATCGCCAAACTGGGCGATGGTCAGATTGATCTCGGGCCGGGCGTGTCCGTTCGGGTGGTTGCTGTGGATGGCAATGGACGGCTTTCAGCCCAAGGACTGGCCGGCGATCCGGCCCCGCCCAGCGAAAACGACTACTCGGTGGCCTTCGTCTTGCGCTTCGGCCTGCTCGACTACTTTTCCGGCGGCGATCTTTCGGGCGAGACCCTGGTATCTGATTTCGGCTACTCCTACCACGACATCGAATATGTCGCGGCTCCATTGGCCAAGGACGTTGACGTCTATCGGGTGAGTCACCACGGGAGCGACCATTCATCCAGTCCCACCTTCCTGGCCGAACTGTGGCCCCGGGTCGATATCATCGAGGTGGGCGACGGCAACCCTGACGGCCATCCCCACCAGGCCGCGGTTGACCGTCTCGCCGCCACCGGCGCTCTCTATCTCACCGAGCGCGGCAATCCCGACACCAACCTGCGCGGCGGCCGCGTGGTCGGACACGTTGTGCTGCGCACCACAGACGGCATCGACTACTGGGTGGCTGATGACCACCACGTTGCGGCGGATCCGCCCCGAGTTGATGCGGACGGCGATGGCTATTTCCAGGAAGCGGATCCGGACGACACCTCGCCCCTGGCGGTGCCGGCGCCCCGAGGCGGCACCGATCCGGCCCACCAAGCCTCTCACTAGCCCTGCTCCGGTGTTGGACAGGGGGGGTGGACATCTCCTCAAAGCCAGCATAATGATAATGATCCGTCGCTAGGAGCCGCATTCATGAAGATGTCCCGCTGTTTCCTGTCGCCCCTTGTCGTCTTCCTGTTCGTTCTCGCCCTGTCTTCGCAGTCCAGTCCAGCCATTGCCGCGGGGAAGTCCGGCAAGGGTCAGGAGACGGTGAGCAAAGTTGTCGAGATCAATAAGCAGGCCCTGGGCCAACTACAGGCGGGCAAGTACGAGGCCGCGCGCGATGCCCTGTGGGGCGCCATCTCGGTTCTCAACGACGCGAACATGGCTGACCATGAGATCTGCGCGCGAACGCATGTGCACCTGGCCGCCGTCTACATGACGGGCTTCAACGACAGAACCAAGGCCATCCGACAGTTCGTGATGGCTTTCAAGATCAACCCCAACATCAAAATCACGCCGCAGGTGGAGACCGCTGCCTTGGACGAAGCCTACGACGCAGCCCGCAGCCAGGCCAACCTTGCGCCGGCAGCTCGAACAACTGCGGCGGCGGGGGCGTCTGGGGGCAAGCCTCCGGCAGGGACTGGGGCGTCGGCTTCGGCGCCTGCAGTCGATGAGCACGCGACTTCGGAGACGTCGGCTGGTGGTCCTTCGCCTGCGACAACCACTGGCGGCCGTCGTGGATCGCGCGGGACCAGGAGATTCGTGGACGTAGAAGAGCCACCGCCACCGGCAAGGATTCCCGAGCCCCTGTATTGCCCGTTGCCCAGCGAGGTTCCGCCCAAACACGACATCCTTGTCCGCTGCACCACGCAAAAGCAGCCACGGCGTGCCACCGGCACGCTCTTCTATCGTGAAAGTGGAGCTGAGGAGGAGTTTACGCCGCTTCCTATGACGCGATCACCCAAGGGCTGGCTCACGGCGACTGTCCCGGCCACTGCGGTCACGGGAAATGCATTCCAGTTCTACATTGAAGCGAAGGTTCCGGGTGCGAAGGAGGAGCGGACCATCGGAAGCTCCGACGGCCCAAATCTGATGCCCATCGTCGACGGGGCGGCGCCCTTGAACAACTCGGCGCTGGTGCTGCTGTTGGAGGGCAAGGACACGAGCACGAGAACCGAACCCATGGCGGAGGACAAGGCCCCGTTGGAGGAGATCAACCAGCAATACCAGATGGACGAGGACTTGCGTAAATACCACCGCCGTCTGGCCGGGTCGGTATTTCTCTCGGTGGGCGGCGGCACGGGATCGACCTACCACGGTCCCGTCAATCTGGACAGCCATGACATCGGCGTCGACGCGAAGATCCTCCATGTCGGCGCGGGCTACTCGCTAGCGACCCTCTTCCAACTGGTCCCGGAAATCGGCTACCAGTTTAGCGACCGGTTCGCCATGTCGCTGCAGGCTCGCTATCAGTACACGCCGCCCGACTCCACCGGATGGATACCTAAGCCCGGCGTGAAAGCTCCTCCGACGAGTGCGCTGGCTTTCTTTCTCCGCGGCCAGTACGCGTTCTTCACTGGCGGGAACTTTCAATTCTTTGCCTCAGGCGTGGCGGGCGGCGGGCAAAGGGCCTTTCTGGGCTATGTTGCAAAGAAGTGCACGCAGACTCTGGCACGTATCTGCCCCGCGGGGACCGACCACAGCGACACGATCAGCGGTGGGCCAGTGGCTGTGGGCGCGGGGGTGGGCATCATGTACCATCTAACGCGCTGGCTTGCCCTCTGGGTGGAAGGGCGTGGCATGTCCAGCGTGGCACCCATCATTGTGTTGGGCGAGTTCAACGGGGGCTTGGCCTTCGCGCATAAGTTCGAGGCGGCGGGCCCTCCGCCCCCGAAGGAAGAGGGCGGCGGGTGGGAGAGGCCGCCGGAGCAAGCGGAGGCGCCTCCGGCCGACGCGCCTTCCTCAGAATAGTAGCGCCGATCGGGGGCTCCGGGGTGGAGGTTCAGGCCCATCTCATCCACGCGCGCGTCCTGGCTCGCTATCTGGGCCTGGATGGCGCGCAGATCACGCCTCTCGGCAGGGGCCTGGTGAACCAGACCTATCTCATCCGTCGGGGCGGCACCCGCTTCGTCTTGCAACGACTGAATCCGGTCTTTTCCGCCGCGGTCAACAACAACATCGATGCGGTCACCCGGCGACTGGCGGAGCTGGGCATGGAGACACCGCGCCTGGTCCCGACCCGGGACGGCGGTCTGTCGGTCGACATGGGGAACGAGGCCGGACTGTGGCGGCTGCAGACCTACGTCGACGGTGTGTCCTTCGACGTGGTGACCAGCCCGGGCCAGGCGCGCGCTGCGGGTTCTTTGGTGGCGCGTTTCCATCGCGCGCTCGACGGGCTCGACCACGAATTCGCCGGCATGCGCTTGGGCGTCCACGATACCGCCCAGCACATGGCCAGGCTGCGCGAGGCGCTGGCTGTCCACCGGGACCACCGTCTTTACCGGGAGGTCGACGCCCTGGCCGCGGATCTGCTGGCCGCGGTCGATGATCTGCCGCCTCTGCCGAGCCTGCCCCTCCGCGTGTGCCACGGCGATCTCAAGCTGAACAACATCCTGTTTGCCGGGATCGAGCCGCCTGCGGCCGAGCAGGCGGTGTGCCTCATAGACCTGGACACGGTGGGGCCGATGGCGCTGGCGCATGAGTTGGGCGATGCCTGGCGGTCGTGGTGCAACCGCGGCCCCGAGGACGCCCGCGAAGCCAAGTTCGACGTGGAGATCTTCCGGGTCTCCTTCGAAGGGTTCCACGATGCCTTGGGCCGAACCCTGGGCGCCGGCGAGCGTCGCGCTTGCCTGCACGGCGTCGAATGGATCAGCCTCGAGTTGGCGATGCGTTTTGCCGCCGATGCGTTGCTGGAGTCGTACTTCGGCTGGGCGCCCGAACGCTATCCCGGTCGGGGCGAGCACAACCTGGCGCGTGCGCGCGGGCAATGGGCCCTGCACCGGGCAGTCTGCGCGACCCGGCGCGAACGGGCACACATTCTCGAAATCTGATTACACGCGTACCCGGCTCAGGCCCTCCATCAAGGCCTTGAACTCGGGGAAGTCCAGGCTTTGATCGCCGTCGGAGAGCGCCTTGTCGGGCTCGGGGTGAACCTCGATGCTGACGCCGTGGGCGCCGCAGGCGCGTGCGGCCCAGGCCATGGGCGCCACGTAGGGACGCTTGCCGGTGCCGTGGCTCGGATCCACGACGATGGGCAGGTGGGTGCGCTCACGCAGCACCACTACGGCGGACAGATCCAGCGTGTTGCGGGTGGCGCTCTCGAAGGTACGAATGCCTCGTTCACAGAGGATTACTTGGCCGTTGCCCTGCGCCAGGATGTATTCGGCGGCCGCCAACCACTCTTCGATGGTGCTCGACAGGCCGCGCTTGAGCAGCACGGGCCGGTCCACCTTGCCCACCGCCGACAGCAGGGGGAAGTTTTGCATGTTGCGCGCGCCGATTTGCAGGATGTCTGCTTTCTCAGCCACGGGGTGCACTTGGTCGATGGTCATCACCTCTGTGATAATGGGCAGGCCGGCAGCCTTGCCGGCGGCGGCCAGCAGATCCAGGCCATCCCGGCCGAGCCCTTGGAAGGAATAGGGGCCAGTGCGTGGCTTGAACACGCCCCCGCGCAGGATGTGGGCCCCCTGCTCGCGCACAAAAAGGGCGGTGCGGTTGATCTGGTCTTCCGACTCCACCGAGCAAGGACCGGCAATGACCACGAAGCCGGTGCCGCCGATGAGCAGCGAGCCCACGCGGATGACGGTATCCTCGGGATGGGTGGCGCGGTCGGCGAGCCGGTAGTGTTTGGAGGCTCGCACGACCGGCTGGCCGGGCACGGTTCGGCCGGCGGAGGGCGTGGCGGGCGGAGCTTCGGGCGGGGCAATGGTGACTTCGGAGGCCTCGGGCAAGGTGGTGGTCTGGGCCTCGGCAGGCGTGGCCTTGGCGGGATAGCAGCCGAGGATCTTGAGGTAGAGCGCCTCGCTGCGCAGGGCTTCGAGCGCCAAGGCGGCCCTCTCTTGCGCCACGTTGCCCTCGAAGTCGATGAAGAACATGTACTCCCAGGGACGGTTCGGTCGCGGCCGCGATTCCAGCTTAGTCATGCTCAGTCCGTACTCGGCTAGGACGTGCAGGCAGCGGAGCAGCGCACCCTTCTCGTGCCGGGTGGAAAGGATCAGGCTGGTCTTGCAAGGCACCCGGACATCCACGGAAATAGGCGCACGCGCCAGGGCCACGTAGCGCATGAGGATCTCGTCCTGGTTGCCCACGTTGCGGCTCAAGATGCGCAGCTCGTGCGCCGCCGCGGCCTCGGGGGAGCCAATGGCGGCCAGGGTCGGATCTCTGGCTTCAGCCACCGCGCGCATGGCCTCGCGGGTATCGAGGAAGGGTACCGCGTGTGCCTGCGGCAAGGCGGCGACGAAGGCCGAGCATTGGTCGAGCGCGAGCGGGTGGGACAGGATCCGTCGCAGCGCGGAGGCGGGCACATCGGCCGTGGCCGCCAGGCATAGCTCGACCCGGTACGACTCTTCACCCACGATGTGCAGGTCTTGTTCGCGCAGGACGTCATACACCTGATTGATGCTGCCGGCGACGGTGTTCTCGATGGGCAGAAAGGCGAGATCGGCCGCACCGGACGCCAAGGAGTCAATCACCTGTTTGAGAGTGGGCAAGCCGACGAAGCGGCCGCGCAAGCCCTGGCTAGCCAGGTACTGCTCCGCGGCCAGGTTGTTGTAGGTCAGCGAAGAGCCCTGAAAGGCGACCGCGACCTCCGTCCGTTCGCCCTCGATCCCGGCCAGCGAGGCCACCTGGCGGCTGACCGAGTAGCTGATGATCTCGGAAAAGATCTTGCGCGCTAGGGGAGCCGACAGTCCCAGCGATTGGGCCAAGGTCTCGACTCGCGCCAAGACCTCGCGTTCGCGTTCCGGATCCCGAATCGCCTGGGTCGAGCCGGCCTTCTCCTTGGCGATGAGGCCGACGGTATCCAGCCGCTTGGCCAGAAGGCGGACAATCTCTTCGTCCACTTGGTTGAGACGTTGGCGCAGTTCCTTCAGCGCGGCATTGGCAGGGTCGTTGTTCATGGGCTGGTGCTCTGCATGTAGTCCTCGATGACCCTGCGAACGTTGGCGTCCTTGGGGACGACCGAGATTTCGATGCGGCGGTTTTGTTGGTAGGCCGCTTCGTCTTTTGCCGGGTTGATGGGACGGAACTTGGAGAAAGCACTGGCGGCGAAGTAGCTGCCGTAGGTGTCGGCCAGGGTCTTGTTGCTCTGGAACAAGTAGTCGAGCACGGCCGTCGCGCGCCTCGCCGACAGGTCCCAGTTGAAAGAAGCCGAGCCCCGCTCGTCGGTGTGCCCCTGGATGACGATGGCATCGATGTTTTCGCGCACCTCGGCGTCCGCCAGGAGGTTGCCCAGCGCCCTGGCCAGCGAATCCAGGAAGGGCTTCGCCTGCCTCTTGATGGCGTAGGAGTTGTACTCGAACACCAGGCTCTCGTTGACCGCGATGTCACCGTTGTTGCCGATGGTCACGAGCGGGCCGCTGCCTGGGCTGGGTCGACCGAGCTGCGTCTCGATTGCGCGTTTCAGCTTGTCGAGCACAGAGACACGCAAGACCGCAATGCTCTGTAGTTGGGTGCGCAGGTTGCCGAGCTGCCGATTGCTGTCAGCCACGACCACCTGTTGCTCGCGCAACCTGCGTTGCGAAGCCTCGAGCTCGGCCCTGCCCGCTTGGACTTCCGCCTGAACCGATCGGAGCTGTCGCTCGGAGGCTGCGATTCTTCGCTGGAAATCTTCCAGGCGTTTCTCGCTCACCAAGTTCCGAACATAGGCGAGCAAGACCAGCACGAACATGATGAGCGCCATGGTCGACATGACGTCGGTGAACGCGGGCCAAATCTCGCGCGTGCCCTCGTGATCCGACAGGAGTGGTCGCCGGTATCTCACGGGCTCTCCTTTAGAGCTTGCGACCGGGAACGGTCGCGCCGAGCTGGGCTTTCAGTGAATCGCTCAAGTCGGCGAAAGTCAGACTCAGGCGCTGGACATTGTCCTTGAGGTGCACATTGAACTCGTGGAAGTCTCGAGTCGTGCTTGAAAAGGCCAGCAACGCGGACTCGAAGCGCGCGACCGCGCCGTCCAGGCGTGCGACCGAGGCGCCGAAGCCTGCCAGGGTTGGCTCTAGCGCACCGCCGGCGCCAGGCTGCACGCGAATGCGGTCCAGGTGCGTTTCGATCTGGATCATCACCGCGGTCCGCCGGTCCGAGACGTTGGACACGACGCCCAGAATGGTGAGGATGACGGCGGAGAGGATGCCGACCAGGGAATTGGAGAAGGCCACCGCCATCCCCGACAGAGCCTGCGTCAAGCCCTGGCTAACCCCGAGCGCGGCGTCGGTGCCGCCGCCGGTCTCTGCTGAGACCAGGTGAACGATTCTTCCGATCGATAGCGTGAGCCCGTAGAACGTGCCCAGGAGCCCCAGGATGATAACCAAGCCGGTCGCCGCGCGGACGAAGCGCTCCGCAAACAGCATCGGCCGGAGATCGGACTGGAACCGGTCCTCGATGATCGCCTGGACGCTCGTCTCGCGCGAGCGCCGGGCCGCATCGGTGGCGTCGCGCACGATGTGGCTGAGCACGGGATGCGAAAACGCTGTCTCCGGATCGCGAGGCCGGCGAAGGTCCTGCTCCAGAGCAGCGTAGCGACCGCGAAGCCAGAGGTTCGCGGCGATGCCGAGTACAAGCATGGCGATTGTCGTCGCCAGAATTGCAAGACCCGTGGAATCGATGAGGGACAGCCCCGCGAGCAATGTGCTGGTCATTGGCCCATAATAGCCGGGTCCGCTCCGAGTGTCCCCTGGGACCCGCAGAAATGTTCCGGACGGGTCACAGAGACCACGCTGTGCTTGGGTTCCCGCGAGTGGCGAGGATGGCCACCGGCGAATGTGACCCTCCCTCAGCTGCCGACCTCGGGCCAAGAGAACGATCGCCCGGTTGCGCCGGTGCTGGCTCGTTCACAGCAGAGGTGCCACAGCCATGCCCATAGCGTGATAGCCCTTGTCGACGTAGACGATGCTGCCCGTGATGCCCGAAGCAAGCGGGCTCACGAGAAAAGCCGCGGCCGCGCCCACCTCGGCCGCGGTGATGGCTTGGGGTAAGGGCGAGTTGACACGGCAGTGGTCGATCACTTGTTGGATCGAACCGATGGCACTGGCTGCGCGCGACGCCCACGGGCCAGCGGAGATCACGTTCACGCGCAGGCCCCACTTACGCCCGGCCTCGAAGGCGAGCACGCGCGCATCGCTCTCCAGAGCAGCCTTGGCCGATGCCATGCCGCCCCCGTAGCCGGGCACGACGCGCTCGCTGGCGAGGTAAGACAGCGCCAAGAACGAACCACTCGGCCGCACCAGCGGGCCCAGCCGTTGCACCATGGAGGCGAAAGAGAAACTGCTCGTCCCCACCGCGGCCAGGTATCCCTTGCGGCTGGTCTCGAGGAGCGGCTTCTTCACCTCGGGGCCGTTGGCCAGGCTGTGCACCACGATGTCCAGGCAAGACCCGCCAAAGTCCGCCCGCAGCCGGTCTGCGAGACCCGCGATGCTGAAGTCGCCGCAGTCGCGATAGCGTCGGTGTTCGCGCACGGCGGAAGGGACATCCGCGTCGCTGTCGAAGTCGGCATCCATCGGCCAGATGCGCTCGAAGGCAAGCTTGCTTCCGTCTGACAATCGCAGCGACTCGTCGAGCTTGCCGCGTTCGAGCGAGGTGCGGAAGATCCCAAGCATCGGCGGCCAGGTTGCCAGACAAATCGTCGCACCGGCTTCGGCCAGCGCCTTGGCAATGGCAAAGCCGAACCCGCTGTCGTCCGCCACGCCAGCAACCAGCGCGCGCTTTCCGGCCAAATCGATCTTGAGCATCCCGCACATGGTTTCGCGCGGGCAGCCCTTCGTCAAGCTCTGCTAGAAATGTGGACCGCGCAGAACCCAACCCTTTTCGCTCCGGTCAGGCTCTGTGTCCTCTGTGGTGAAATAGCTAACTTCGATCCACGGTCCACGAGATGCCGGCTAGGTTTCCGCCCGAGGGTACGACCCGAAGATGCGCACGCTCTCGGCGGCCCCGGCCAGGGCGGCCAGCGCGCGGCGCACATTGGCGTCGTTTCGATCGCCGACGAAATCCAAGTAGAAGGAATACTCCCATGGCCGGCCTACGATGGGACGCGACTCGATCTTGGTCAGGTCGACCTGTTCGGCGGCGAAAGCGTAGAGCGAGGCGTAGAGTGATCCCGGCCGGTTGGCGATGCGGAACACCAGGCTGGTCTTGCGTTCCTTTGACTTGCCGGCCATGGGAATGCGCGCCACACGATCGGGGCGCGCCATCACGAAGAAGCGGGTGAAGTTCTGCGGGTTGCTTTCGATGCCGGAGGCCAGGATGTGCGCTGCGAAGACCTGGGCGGCGCTCTTGCTTGCGATGGCGGCCTCGTCGTGCCGACCGTTCTTCACCACCATTTTCACCGCGCCGGCCGTGTCGTACGCAGGCAACACCTCCAGGCTGGGGATCTGCTGTCGCATCTTGCGCAGATAGTCCTCACATTGGGCCAGCGCCACGGGGTGCGAGAACACGCGGCGCACATCGCTGAGTTTCACGCCCCGGGGTGCGATCAGGTTGTGCGCCACGCGCAATACCACTTCGCCGACGATGGTCAGGTCGTAGCCGACCAGGAGGTCGTAGTTCTTTATGACCGAGCCGGCCAGGGTATTCTCGACGGGCACCACCGCGCAATCGGCCTCTCCCCGCACCACCGCATCGAACATATCGTCGAATTCGCGCTGGGGCACAGGCTCCAGCCGTGGCCCCAAGAAGCGGCGGGCCGCCTCTTCAGAGAATGCGCCGCGCTCACCTTGGAAGGCGGCTCGAATTCGCTTTGTTTTTGCTGTAACCGTTCTGGTCACGACGCGCCCGGTGCACGCATCTTGTAGCCCACGTGGCGCACCGTCTCTATCATCTCCGCGCCAGGTCCCAACTTGGCGCGCAGCCGGCGGACGTGGATGTCAACTGTGCGCGTGTTGCCGGTATACCGGTAACCCCACACGCGCGAGAGCAGCTGCTCGCGCGTGAACACGCGGCCTGCACCCACGGCCAAGAACTTGAGGAGCTGGAATTCCTGCCGGGGCAGCTTGAGCACGCGGCTGCGGTAGCTGGCCTCCACTGCCACGGTATCGATGACCAGGTCGCCCAGCTTGATGCGGCCCGAAGCCGAGAAGGACGACAGCCGCCAATCGAGCTGGCGTACCCGCGCGTAGAGCTCGGGCCCTACGATGGGCAGCAGGACGAAGTCATCCATGCCCAGCTCCGGATCAAGGCCGGGCAGTCGCGAGACTTCGATACAAAGGAGAATGGGCACCTCGGCCAGGGTGGGGATCTGCTTGGCGTGCTTGACCACGGCGCGACCCACCTCCAGATACGGGCCCGCGTCCACCACGACCACGGCGGGACGGACATGTTCCAGGTCGTCGGGCAGGTCATCCAGATCGTAGCCGACCGGAACCACTTCGCAGCCCAGCTCACGCAGGGCGGCTGCAGGCGAGTCCACCTCGGCTGCGCCGACCTGCGGTCTGGACATGACGACGACTGCGCGCATCTTCGGAAACACAGGGTAGCAGGGACGAAAACAATAGTCACGACGGGCAGAAGGATTCCCGCATTGTTTCGATGGGGTGCCGCCGCAGAGGACATTATTGCCGACTTGTTTCCAATGTGTTTCGCTTCGGGAAAATTCGTTCTATTTGCGGAGGGAGCGGTTTTACACCAACCGCCTGAGCGCTAGCCTTCATCTAAAGGCTGTCTACTCAACTACCCAGAGACCCAGATGACCAGCAAGAGTGTAACGCGGCAAGAGGTGCCCCCGCGGCAAGGGCTCTACGATCCGGCCAACGAGCACGAGGCCTGCGGCGTGGGCTTCGTAGTGGATATCGCAGGCAGCAAATCACACCGGATCGTGCGCGACGGGATTCGGGTCTTGGAGAACCTAGGGCATCGAGGCGCCAGCGGCTCCGAGGAGAACACCGGTGACGGCGCCGGGATCTTGGTTCAACTCCCTGATGCCTTCCTGCGAAATGTGACCGCCAATATCGGCATCGAGTTGCCGCCCGCGGGCCAGTATGCGGTCGGCATGGTCTTCCTGCCGCGCCAGCCGGCCGAGGCCGCCGCGTGCCAGCGCCTCTTCGAGATCGGCGCGAGCGAGCTGGGACACAAGGTCATTGGTTGGCGCGATGTCCCCACCAACCCGACGGGCCTGGGCAAGACCGCGCTGCAATCCCGACCGGCCATGGCCCAGGTCTTCGTGGACCGGCCCGCGGCGCTAGCCGACGACGCCGCTTTCGAGCGTCGCCTCGTCCTCATACGTCGCACCGCCGAGAGGCTGGTGCAAGCGAGTGATCTCGACGGACGCAGACTCTTCTACGTCGCCAGCCTGTCGTGCCGGACCCTGGTCTACAAGGGCATGCTCAACGCCGACCAGCTCGACACCTTCTTCCCCGATCTCTCCGAGCTGTCCCTCGAATCCGCGTTGGCCCTGGTGCACTCGCGCTTTTCCACCAATACCTTCCCCAGTTGGTCGCGCGCCCATCCCTACCGGGTAATCGCCCACAACGGGGAGATCAACACCCTGCGGGGCAACGTGAACTGGATGTCAGCGCGGGAGCACGATTTGGCCTCGCCGCTTTTTGGTGCTGACATCGAGCGGCTGCATCCGGTGGTCGACCAGCAGGGCAGCGACTCGGCGATGTTCGACAATGTGCTCGAAACCCTGGTCATCGGCGGCCGGAGCTTGCCTCACGCGGTGATGATGATGATCCCGGAGCCGTGGCACAAGCACAAGACCATGAGCCCGGAGAAGCGCGCGTTTTACGAGTACCACTCGTGCTTGATGGAGCCGTGGGACGGACCCGCCGCGATCTGTTTCACCGACGGAGTGCAGATCGGGGCAGTGCTGGATCGCAACGGTCTGCGACCCCTGCGCTACACCCTTACCAGCGATGGCCTCGTGGTCATGGCGTCAGAGACCGGTGTGCTCGATATTCCAGCCGAGACGATCGTGCAGAGGGGTCGCATTCAGCCGGGGCGCATGTTTCTGGTGGATACCTCGGAGAAGCGCATAGTCTCGGACGAGGAGATAAAGGCCAGGGTTGCGGCAGAAAAGCCCTACCTAGAATGGGTGGAGGCCCAGCGGGTGCACATGAAGGACCTGCCGCCCGCGCCGGCGACGCCGCTGGCCGATCATGAGACGCTGGAACTGCGCCAGAACGTCTTCGGCTACACCGCCGAGGTGCTGCGCCTGTTGCAGCCCATGGTGGAGACCGGGGGTGAGGCCATCGGATCCATGGGCACGGACACGCCTCTCGCCATCCTTTCCAGCCGACCGCAGAGCCTGTTCAACTACTTCAAACAGCTTTTCGCCCAGGTGACCAACCCGCCGGTGGATGCCATCCGGGAAGAGCTGATCATGGCGGCCGGCACCACCATGGGCCCTGAGCACAACCTCTTCGACCCGCAACCGGTTTCTGCCCACCAAATCGACCTGCGCTCGCCCGTGATCTACAACGACGAGATGGACAAGCTGCGCGCGCTCGACGGCTGGCACGGCTTCCGAGCGCGCACCTTGGCGACCGTGTTCCGGGTGGGCGAGGGCGAGCAAGGCCTGGCCGGGGCGCTCGATGCGCTGTGCGCGCAGGCATCAGCTGCCGTGGCCGACGGCTGCCAGATTCTCATCCTGTCGGACCGTTGATTCGACCGCGATCACGCGCCCATGCCGTCGCTGCTGTCCTGCGCGGCCGTGCACCACCACCTGCTGCGCGAGGGCACGCGCACGCGTACTTGCCTGGTGGTGGAGAGCGGCGAGCCGCGCGAGGTGCACGACTTCTGCCTGCTCATCGGCTATGGCGCTAGTGCGGTCAACCCCTACCTGGCCCTCGAGGTCATTGAAACCCTGGCTGGCGAAGGAATCATCCGGGTCGACGTGGCGAAGGCGCGCAGCAACTACGCCAAGGCGGTCAGCAAGGGGCTGGTCAAGGTGATCTCCAAGATGGGGATCTCGACGGTGCAGAGTTACCACGGGGCGCAGGTGTTCGAGGCCATCGGGCTTCACCCGTCGCTGGTCGACAAGTACTTCGCCGGCACCGCGTCCCGCATCGGCGGCCTGGCTCTGGGTGGCATTGCCGAGGAGGTGCGGCGTCAGCACCGTAGGGCCTTCCCCAGCCGCAGCTTGCCGCAGGTGGGACTCGACCCAGGTGGGGAGTATCGTTTTAGAAGTGAAGGTGAACACCACCTCTTCAACCCTGAATCAATCTCCAAGTTGCAAGTGGCGGTGCGCACCGGCCGGTACGAGATCTACAAGCAGTACGCGCAGCTCATCAACGACCAGTCGAAGAATCTGGCCACCCTGCGTGGCCTGATGCAGCTGCGCCACCCGCGTCCGGCGGTGCCGCTCGACGAGGTGGAGTCGGTCGAGGAGATCGTCAAGCGCTTCAAGACCGGCGCCATGTCGTACGGTTCGATCAGCAAGGAAGCGCACGAGACCCTGGCCATCGCCATGAATCGCTTGGGTGGCAAGAGTAACACCGGCGAGGGGGGCGAGGATCCGGCGCGCTGGGTGCCCATGCCCAATGGCGACTCAAAGCGAAGCGCCATCAAGCAGGTGGCCTCGGGCCGTTTCGGCGTGACCAGCCCGTACTTGGTCAATGCCGATGAGATCCAGATCAAGATGGCCCAGGGGGCGAAGCCAGGCGAGGGCGGCCAGCTTCCTGGTGCCAAGGTGTACCCGTGGATCGCCCGGGTTCGCCACTCGACGCCCGGGGTCGGGCTGATCTCACCCCCGCCCCACCACGACATCTACTCGATCGAGGATTTGGCCCAGCTCATTCACGATCTGAAGTGCGCCAACAACCGGGCGCGCATCAGCGTGAAGTTGGTGGCCGAGGTAGGCGTGGGCACAGTGGCCGCGGGCGTGGCCAAGGCCAAGGCTGATGTCATTCTGATCAGCGGACACGACGGCGGCACCGGGGCATCGCCGCTGTCCAGCATCAAGCACGCGGGCGGTCCCTGGGAGCTGGGCCTGGCCGAGACGCACCAGACCCTGCTGCTCAACGATTTGCGCAGCCGGGTGGCAATCGAGACCGATGGCCAGCTCAAGACCGGGCGGGATGTGGTGGTGGGCGCGCTCCTCGGCGCGGAGGAGTTCGGCTTTGCCTCCGCGCCTCTGGTGGCCATGGGGTGCGTGATGATGCGCGTGTGTCACTTGAACACCTGCCCGGCCGGGATCGCCACGCAAGATCCCGAGCTGCGCAAGCGTTTCTGCGGCCAGCCCGAGCACGTGGTCAACTACATGCGCTTTGTCGCCATGGAGGTGCGCGAGTTGATGGCCGAGTTGGGTTTCCGCACGGTGAACGAGATGGTCGGCCACACCGAGTGCCTGTACATCCGGCACGCGGTGGACCAATGGAAGACCAAGGGTGTGGACCTGTCGGCCATCCTCTATCAGCCGCCGCATCCCGACGGGGTTGGCACGCGTTGCCTGATCGCACAGAACCACAAGCTGGAGGAAGGATACGACGACACCACCATCATCCCCATGTGTCGTCCGGCGCTGGAGTCGGGCCGCAAGATCACGGCTACGCTTCCCGTGCGCAACACCCAGCGCACGGTGGGCACCCGTCTGGGCAGCGAGGTCACCCGTCGCTACGGCGCAGATGGCCTGCCCGAGGACACCATTTCGATCCACTTCAAGGGCTCGGCGGGACAGAGCTTCATGGCCTTTGTGCCCAAGGGGGTTACCTTCCTGTTGGAAGGTGACGCCAATGACTATCTGGGCAAAGGCCTGTCGGGCGGAAAGCTCATCGTGCGTCCACCGCGCGAAGCTGACTTTGCGCCTGACCAGAATGTGATTGCCGGCAATGTGGCGCTGTATGGCGCCACCAGCGGCGAGGCCTACATTCGGGGCCTGGCGGGCGAGCGCTTCTGCGTGCGCAATAGCGGTGCCAGCGCAGTGGTGGAGGGCGTGGGCGACCACGGCTGCGAGTACATGACCGGCGGCCGGGTGGTGGTGCTGGGCCCGACCGGCCGCAACTTTGCCGCAGGCATGTCGGGCGGCATTGCCTATGTGCTGGACGAGCAACGCCAGTTGGAGTCCAACTGTAACCTGGAAATGGTGGAGCTTGGGCCACTCGACGACCCGAGCGAGACTGAGGAAATCTTCGGCCTCATCAGACGGCATGCGGAATTCACTGGGAGCTTGCGCGCGCAAAATCTGTTGTCCCATTGGGCGCAATGGAAAGCGCTCTTCGTGCGGGTTATCCCGCATGACTATCGGCGGGTGATGGAGGCGCAGAAACTGATGCGCGACAAGGGCCTGTCACCGGAAGACGCGGAAATGGCGGCTTTCCAGCTCAACGCCAAGGACATGGCGCGGGTGCACGGGAAATAGCAGATGGGACAACCCACCGGTTTTCTCGAGTATCCCCGGGCCACGCCAGTCACGAGACTGCCGCGCGAGCGGCTGGGCGATTGGCGCGAATTTCACGGGCATTTTCCCGAGGCGAGCATGCGCGAGCAGGGCGCGCGCTGCATGGATTGCGGCGTGCCCTTCTGTCACACTGGCAAGCTGGTCGATGGGCTGACCATCGGGTGCCCGCTACACAACCTGATTCCAGAATGGAATGACCTCATCTACAAGGGACGCTGGCGGCAAGCCCTGGACCGGCTCCACCGCACCAACAACTTCCCGGAATTCACGGGCCGCGTGTGCCCCGCACCGTGCGAGGGATCTTGCGTGCTCGGCATCAGCGCGCCGCCGGTGACCATCAAGGTCAACGAGTGCGCCATTATCGATCGCGGCTTTGAAGAGGGCTGGGTGAAGGCGCAGCCGACCGCGCAGCGCACGGGCAAGACCGTGGCGGTGGTGGGATCCGGCCCGGCGGGTCTGGCCTGCGCCGAGGAGCTGAACCGCGCCGGACACCTGGTCACCGTGTACGAGCGCGCGGACCGCGTGGGTGGTCTGCTCATGTATGGCATCCCCGCCATGAAGCTGGACAAGAGCCTGGTCGATCGCCGGGTCAAGCTGATGGAGGAGGCCGGCGTGCGTTTCCGCACCGGCGTGGAGGTGGGCCAGACCATGTCCGTGTCGGAGCTGCGGGGGAGTCACGACGCCCTGGTTCTGTGTGGGGGCGCGTGCAAGCCACGCGACCTACCCGTGCACGGGCGCGAGCTGCGGGGCGTGCACTTTGCCATGGAATACCTTGTCGCCAACACGCGCAGCCTGCTCGACAGCGGTAGCCCAGACGCCAGCCCAATCCACGCACGCGACAAGCACGTTGTCGTGATCGGGGGTGGCGATACTGGCAACGACTGTGTCGGCACTGCGCTTCGCCAAGGCTGCAAGAGTGTCACCCAACTGGAGATTCTGCCGCGGCCGCCGGACCAGCGTGCGGTGGACAACCCATGGCCGCTGTGGCCCAAGATCTACCGGGTCGACTACGGCCAGGAGGAGGCAGCGGCACTGTTCGGTGCGGACCCGCGACTGTTCTCTGTGCAAACCAGGCGCCTGCTGGGTGATCAGCAGGGCCAGGTGCAAGGCATCGAGATCGCCGACATCCGCTTCGTGCCCCAGCCCGAACGGAGGCCGCCGAAGATCGAGGAGTTCCCGGGCACGGTGCGGACGCTGCCCGTCGATCTGGTGTTTCTCGCCATGGGCTTCATGGGCCCCGAGCGCGAGGGCATGCTGTCCGAGCTCGGGGTGGATCTCGACAGCCGCGGTAACGTGGCGGTCGACGAGAACCAGCAGACCAGCATCCCCGGGGTGTTCGCCGCCGGGGACATGGCGCGCGGCCAGTCCCTGGTGGTGTGGGCCATCATGGAAGGCCGCCAAGCTGCCCGCGGCGTGGACCTGCATCTGATGGGAGAGACGGTGTTGGTGTAGTCACGGCGTCAGAGATTTCTCTGCCGGGTCGACACCGGGTCCCGGCAGGAAAGATAGCCCGCGGAGAGCGCCAACTAGCGGCGGGGCCTGCGCCGCGCCAGCATGACGGCCGCGCCAAACAAACCCGCGGCCAACCAGGGGCCAACCGTGCGCGCGAGGCGGCCGCCCATCGCACAGCCGGAGCTGTCGGCTGGGACACATTTCAGACAGCTGTACCCGGACGAGCTCGCGCCGGTGGTGCAAGTCGCGTTCTGGCAAGTGCCCGGGCCGTTGTTGCTGCAAGGGCTGCCAGCCGTGAGCGAAAGACACGCGAAAACTTCGGGAGGCTCGGGAATCACGTCAGCGCGAGCTGTTCCTACAAAACAAACGCTCAAGAGAATAGCAAGCGACAGACACTCTCTACTCATGCGTCACCTCCACGCAAAGGCAAAGATCTGATCCCATGCTGGCAGAAGCATCGAAAGCTGTCCAATTGGATTCGGCATGAATTGCGGAGAAACGTGACCGCGATCACCATCGCGCCAATCAGTCTACGTGCGCGGCCTGCTTGCCCGAAGGAGATCCCATAGGCCGCGCGGATTGACCACGGGAAGCGGCACGCTGGAGGCGGCTTCGAGAAGCGCGGAATCGCCAGTGACGAGCACGTCGGCCTTTCCGGCGACCGCCGAGGCTACGATCCACTCGTCGTCCGGGTCCGAGATTCCTAGCTTCAGATGCGCCTTCGGTTTGGGAACCAGCACCGCTTCCCGCAGCAGATCGTCGATCTCGTCGATCAGTCCGCGCGGCAGCTTGATGCGGTCGCGCAGCGCGCGGCGCAGTTCAACCAGAACAACTTCGCCGACGACCAGCTCGTGCTCGAGCAGGACGTGACTGAACAAATCGGCGCAAAGGCCGCGCGTGGCAAAGGCGCTGACCAGGACGTTGGTATCGAAGAAGATCCTCACGACAATTCGCGGAACACGTCGTCGTCGGTGAGGTAGCCACGGGCCTCGGCGAGCGGTAGCACCTTGGCGCGCAGCCGCTCGAATCGCAGCAGGGCAACCTGGCGGCGCAAAGCATCGCGCGCGAGATCACTTCGGGTCCGTCCAGTCTGAGCACAGGCCCGTGTCAGCTCGCGATCGAGCTTCTCGTCCAACCGAATCGTGATGGTCGACGATCTCATCGTAAGACAACGTAACACGTCGCAGACTGCTCGGCAAGTCAGTTGTGTTTCGCGCAACCGGCAAGATTCGTTTGTCGCGACCTCGTTGCCGTCCCACTCCGGCAGGCTGGTCTCCGCTCCCAGACTCAGAAGCGCGCGCATCACCAGGTCGGCCTCGTCGGGATGCTACTCTCCCTGAATCGTCACAATCACCGTTCGGCGTGCTCGTGGGCCGTCGAAGTCGCACAGGAAGATGTTCTGCCAGGTCGAGAGGGCGAGGTGCTACGATCCTTGCCAGTACCGAATCGGCCCCGTGTCGCTGTGGACGAAGTGCGCGTGCGGGTAGAAGCCGACGCCGCCCAGATGCAGCGAGCGCACGAAGCCGAGGAGTTTCTCTGTGGGCACCCCGTGGATTCGGAAATCGACCGCGTTCCCGCGGGTGTGCTGGCTTTCGCGCGCCACCTGGTGGCCCTTCTTGCGCAGGATCAGGTTGTACTTGGGCGAACGATAACCCGATACCACGTCGACGCGCTGGGCGTGAAAGTGCAGGGCGGCCGAGACCAGCACTTCCGCAAGCTCCGGGTCCACGTTCGTCGCTTGGTTGGTGAAGTGGTCACGCAGAAAGATTCGGAACCGGTGCAGATACGGCTGGCCCGGAATGAAGGTCATCAACTCGCGCGTCCACTGGTTGTGCAGCGTGGCCAGCGGCTGCACGCGCGCGCCCACGGGAGACTTGGGGCCCGCCAGAACTTCCGCCGCCTGCGCGCAAGGTTGGCGCGCTGGCGGCTTCTTGCCTGCGTGACAGGTGCGTGGCAGGTGCAGTTGCGCATCGCTCACGTGGACGTCGGGCCGACGGGCTTTCTCAGCCAGCCAGAGTTCCTTCTTGCTCCGTTCGCGTAGGGGCGGCACTAGGTGCTCAGCCCGCTCGTCCGCGAGTTGGACCAGGGCCTCGGCCGGAAACGCCTCGACAGAGTGATCCGAACGTCCCGCGGGATCCACCGCTGGCGCCGAGGGGAACAACGTCCCCAAGAAGAGCCCCACCCAAGGAATCATATGCAGACATCGTAACCGGCCCGGTCACGCGGCGCCAGTTTGGGGGACGATCTTTCGTATGGCCGCGCCCCAGGGATGCTCAGGGCGCATCCTTGTTTGCCGTCGTCGCATCTGATTGCGGAAATGAAGGCCCGCTGACAGCCGCATGCGTCAACTGGATTGGCGTGCGTCCTTTGGGGGGTAGACGCACTCGGGGTTATCGGACAGGATGCGTCTCCCATGGCGGGCGAACGGCCAGCCGCAGAGGGAGGACGACCATGTTCAAGATCCAGACCCTGAACAAGATTGCCATGATTGGCCTAGAGGGTTTCCCACGCGAGCAGTACGAGATCGCGTCGGAGATCCTCAATCCTGACGCTATCCTGGTGCGGAGCGCAGACATGCACAGCATGACCTTGCCCGCCTCGGTGCAGGCTATCGGTCGTGCCGGTGCCGGCGTGAACAACATCCCCGTCGAGCAATGTTCCAAGCGCGGCATCGTGGTGTTCAACACCCCGGGGGCCAACGCCAACGGAGTTAAGGAACTGGTCCTGGCGGGCCTGCTGCTCTCGTCGCGTCGGATCGTGGCGGGCATCGAGTGGGTCCAGACCCTCAAGGGCAAGGGCAAGGAGGTGGGGCCGCTGGTGGAGAAGGGCAAGAACGACTTCGTGGGGCCCGAGATCAAAGGCAAGAAACTGGGGGTCATCGGGCTGGGCGCCATCGGCGTGATGGTGGCCAACGATGCGCTGGGGTTGGGCATGGAGGTGGCAGGCTATGACCCGTACATCTCCGTCGAGGCGGCCTGGGGTCTTGCGCGCACGGTTCGCCGTGCCATCAGCTTGGACATGTTGCTGGCCCAATCGGACTACATCACGCTGCACGTTCCGCTTGCCGACCAGACCAAGGGCATGCTCAATCGCGACAAGTTCGGCTTGATGAAGAAGGGCGTCCGCATCGTCAACCTGGCGCGTGGGGGATTGGTCAAGAATGCCGATCTCATCGAGGCGATGAAGGCCGGCACGGTGGCCTGCTACGTGACCGACTTCCCCGATGATGATCTGCTGACGGTGCCCAACGTCATCCCAATTCCCCACCTGGGTGCGTCCACACCAGAGGCCGAGGACAACTGTGCCGTCATGGCGGTGGAGCAAGTGCGCGACTACTTGGAAAACGGCAACGTCAAGAACTCGGTCAACTTCCCCGCGTGCGCGCTGCCCTCCATGGGCCGAGATCGTATCGTGGTCGCCAACGCGAACGTGCCCAACATGGTGGGCCAGATCACGACGGTCCTGGCCGCCGACAGGATCAACATCGCCGACATGATGAACAAGAGTGCGGGCGATTTTGCCTACAACATCATCGACATCGACGGCGACGTGAGCCAGACGCAGGTCGAGAAGCTGCGCAAGATCGAGGGCGTCATCATGGCGCGGCTGATTGCGAAGACCTAAGGCGCAGCGGTCACCCGGAACGTGGAGAGCTACTTCGAGGCGCCCGCGCGTGGGCGGATGCCGATGAGCTGATTGAGCGAGCCGGAGCTGAAACCAGCCAGGTCCAAAGACACGAAAGTGAATCCGAGCTTCCGGCCCAGTTTCACGATGGTTTCACGCAACTCCAAAGCGCGCGGCATGGCGTCTGGCTCGACTTCGACGCGCGCGACTTCGTCGTGAAAGCGGACGCGCAATTGTCGGAAGCCCAAGGCGTGCAACCCTTCCTCAAAGGCATCCACCTGATGCAGGCGCTCAGCAGTAATCGCGGTGCCGTAGGGGAAGCGTGACGACAGGCAGGCGAGCTGCGGTTTGTCCCAGGTGGAAAGCCCCAGCTCCTTGGATAGCTCGCGGATCTCCTGTTTGTTGAGTCCGGCGTCGAGCAGCGGATGGCAGGCGCCATGATCCTTGGCGGCCTGCAACCCCGGCCGGTAGTCGCCCAAATCATCCACGTTGGTGCCGAGCAGGATGGCCTTGCAGCCAAGGCGTTGGGCCACCGGGGCCGCGATGGTGAGCAATTCGGACTTGCAGTAGTAGCAGCGATCCTTGGGGTTGGACTGGAACTCAGGACGCGAGAGCTCGTGCGAGTCGACGATCTCACAGCGCACGCCTATGCCGCGCGCTAGGTCCAACGCGGCCCGCTGCTCACTTTGGGCCATGGTGGGCGAAAGCGCGATAAGCGCCGTGCACCGATCCCCCAGCACGTCATGGGCCACGCGCAGAAGCAGCGTCGAATCTACGCCACCCGAGAAGCAGACCAGCGCCGATTCGTGGGCGGCGATCAGGTCGCGCAACGTCTGGTGTTTCTGTGACAGCGTCATCGAAACCAACTATAGCGTGCGATTGGCCCCTTGGCCGCCTTGTCACAGCACAGGCTCGCGGCTGCCAAGAGTGCGCGTTCATCCCGACCGCGCCTCGTCGCCGCGTCTTGGGGTGTTGACGCGCGAAGTGCAGTGGAGGAGATTCACCTGGTCAGTCCAATCCCCCTTGCGACCTGATCGCATGCTGGCCTGCCCTATCTTCCACATGGAGTCCCGATGACTGTGGATGCGAAGACAGCCTGCCCAAAGTGCCGCGAGGCGATTCCCATCGGCTTGGACACATGCCCGAGGTGCCGCGCGCCCCTCGCTGTCCCGCGGGCGCCAGGGACGAAACGGTGTCCCTTCTGCCGCGGGATCATCGACGCCAACGCAACCCGCTGCCGCCGCTGCCAAAGGGATTTTGCCTTCTCGCGGCGCTGGTCGCGGCGTTCTGCCGCGGTTGCCGGGGTTGGCTTGCTCGTGTTGGCGGGTTGGACCGCCTCTCGCTGGCTGGGCGTGCCTGACACTCGAAGCGGCTGCTCCGAGGAGATGCTGCCGTCCTGCGTGCAAGAGGCGAGGAGACTCGTCACCTTGGGCGACACGGGGCGCGCCTTCCCCTACGCGGCTTTTTCGGCGCTGCGCGGTTCCAAGGAGGGAAGTGTTCTCCTCTCCAAGATCCGGTCCGGCCAGATTTCAGACGAGAGGGGCTTGCACGCAAAGCTGGACGCCGCTTGCCGACACGAGGATCGGGCATCGTGCTTCGCGCTGGCCCTGCTGAAGCACAATCCCGGTGGTCAAGAAGCGACAGCCTACCTGGCACCGGCGTGCGATAAGGGCGATCTTCCTGCCTGCCTGGAGTTGGGACGCGTGGCTCACAAAGGCCTTTGGAGCGAGCCACAGGATTTCAGCAAGGCCGCATCGCTCTACGAGAGGGTTTGCACCAGCGGGCACGGCGGTTGCTCGTACCTCGGTGCGATGGTTGAGAGCGGCGAGGGCGTGCCCGAGGACAAGCAGCACGCGGTGGAACTCTACCAGACGGCCTGCGACGGCGGCGAGATGCTCGGCTGTGCGAGCCTTGGTGTGATGTACTTGTCCGGCAAGGGCGTGGCCAAGGACGAGAACCGGGCCGTGGATTTCTTTCACAAGGCCTGCGACGGCGGCGAGATGTTCGGCTGTGCGAGCCTTGGCTGGATCTTCGACTACGGCAAGGGCGTGGCCAAAGATGAGAAGCGCGCGGTCGAACTGTACCAGACGGCTTGCGACGGCGGCGAGATGTTCGGCTGCACCCACCTTGCTGCCGCGTACGACTACGGGAGGGGCGTGGCCAGGGACGCGATGCGCGCTGGGGAACTGTATGAGACGGCCTGCGACGGCGGCGAGATGGGGGGCTGTACTTACCTTGCTGCAGCGTACGACACCGGCGAGGGTGTGCCCAAGGACACGAAGCGAGCCGTGGTTTTTTTTCAGAAAGCCTGCGACGGCGGCGAGGTGGGCGCCTGCAACATCCTTGGTGAAGCGTACGCCAACGGCGAGGACGTGCCCAAGGACCCGACGCGCGCAGAGGAACTTTACGAGAAGGCCTGTGCCGGCGGCAATATGCGCGGCTGTGTGAACCTCGGCTGGATTTACGCCAACGGCGAGAGCGCGTCCAAAGACGCGAAGCGCGCTGTGGGACTCTACCAGGCGGCCTGCGACGGCCGCGAGATGCTCGGCTGTGCGCACCTTGGCTGGATGTACGCCAACGGCAAGGGCGTGGCCCGGGACGCAAAGCGCGCCGTGGAACTCTACCAGGCGGCCTGTGACGGCGGCGAGATGAACGGCTGCACCAACCTTGGCGTGGCGTACGATTACGGCAAGGGCGTGTCCAAGGACAAGAAGCGCGCTGCAGCTCTCTATCAGAAGGCCTGCGACGGCGGCAAGATGCTCGGCTGTGCGAACCTTGGAATGATGTACGACTACGGCAAGGGCGAACCCAAGGACGCGAAACGCGCTGCGAAACTGTACCAGGCGGCCTGCGACGGTGGCGAGATGCTCGGCTGTGCGAATCTTGGCGTGGCGTACGCCAGCGGCAAGGGCGAGCCCAACGACGTGAAGCGCGCTGTGGAGGTGTACGAGAAGGCCTGTGACGGCGGCGAGACGTTCGGCTGTGCGAACCTTGGCTGGATGTACGACTACGGCAAGGGCGTGTCGAAAGACAAGAAACGCGCTGTGGCCCTCTATCAAAAGGCCTGCGAGGGCGGCGATCAGTGGGGCTGCCGGCAAGAGCGCAGAACCAGAGTCGCCCACGCCGAGTAGTTCGACGACGCCGTGGCGGAGTTCGATCTTTCTCGGATCAGGTTCTCCGGTCTCAGACGTTCACAGGACGATCCGCTCGGCCTGCTCTGCAATGTTGGCGGCTTCCTTGGCCACGTCCAGCGTTGCCTCCGCGCGTGCGACATCAGAAAGCCTGGCCGCGGTGGCCGGGTGAGCGGGCACGAAGAGGGAACAGCAGTCTTCAAAAGGAAGGGCGGAGATGTCGTAGGTTCCAATCCGCCGCGCCAGTGCCGTGGTCTCCACCTTGTCGTAGGTGAGAAGGGGTCGCAGAATCAGGTGCTGGCCGACAACCTCGATGTTGCGCATGTTGGTCAAGGTCTGGCTGGCGACCTGTCCCAGGTTCTCGCCGGTTACGATGGCGCCGCATCTCGCACGCTCGCACAGTAGATCGGCCACCCGGACCATCATGCGTCGATAGAGCACGACCGCGAGTTCGGGCCGGCCGGCGGCGCGCAGGCGCTTCTGCGCATCGGTGAAACCCGCAATCCATAATGTCGACACCGCTTGCCAGCGGGCCAGTTGGCGGGCCAAGGCGATGACCTTGTCCTTCGCCTTTTCGCCGGTAAATGGTGGCGAGTGAAAGGTGAGCGCTTCCTGGGCCAGGCCGCGCTTGGCCGCCAGCCAGCCCGCCACCGGTGAATCGATCCCGCCCGAAAGCAGGAGCATGGCACGTCCCGAAACCCCCACCGGCAGGCCGCCCGGCGCCGGCCGGCGCTCAGCAAAGACATGCGTGGCCTGGGTGGCGATTTCGATGCCCACGCGCAGGGCTGGTTGGTGCACGTCGACCGGGATTCCGGTGGCCGCGGACACGGCGTCGCCCGCACGGCAGGCTATCTCGTGCGACTGCAAGGGGAACTGCTTGTTGGATCGATGGGGTTCGATCTTGAAACTGCGGCGCAGGTCGGGGTCGCGCTCGACCGCGGCTTGCGCCTCGGCCACGGCTGCCGCGCAGATCGCGTCGATGTCGGGCGCAGGGCTGGCCACCGGCGAAATGGACACCAGGCCGAAGACGCGTTCGAGGCGGCTGCAGGCCTCGGCCCGCGCCTGGTCGGCCACGCACACGACCACGCGGCCATGGGGCGCGGAAACCTTGGCTTCGGGCAAGTCGCGCACTGCGGCCCGGACGTTGTTGGTCAGCGCCCGAAGAAAGACATGACGGTTGCCGCCCTTGAGGAACAGCTCGCCGTAGCGGCAAAGGATCGTGGTCATGCTCGCGTGCCTCGCGGGCGAACCTCTACCACGGATGCGACCTCGTCCACCGCCTCGCGCAGGGCACAGGCCGCAACTTCGACATCGGATTCCGTGGTCAGGCGCGACAGCGAGAAGCGCAGCACCGCGTCCTCCACGCGAACCCCGATGGCCGCCAGCACATGGCTGGGGCCGCGCGCACGCGTGGCACATGCCGCCCCGGCTGATGCGTAGACGCCTCGCGCTTCCAGGGCGTGCAACAGTGGTTCCGCTGGCAGGCCCGGCAGTCGAATGCTTGCGATCTGCGGGGCGCGTGGTGTAGCCGCAGGCACGGTCGTCGTGGCCTGGGGAATCGCTCCCACGACCAGCGTTTCCAGACGGTCGCGCAGGGCCGCCACGGCCTCGCCGGCCTGCGGGCTCTCTCGGCACCGCGCCGCCGCGCAGCCCAGGCCGACCCATCCCGGCAGGTTTTCGGTTCCCGAGCGCAGACCGCCTTCCTGCCGGCCGCCATCCCACAAAGGCGCCACGCGCGCGCCTTTGCGCAGCCAGAGCGCACCGGTGCCCTTGGGGCCATGCAGCTTGTGCCCCGAGATGGCGAGGGAATCTGCACCCAGGGTCTCGATGTTCAGGGGAATGAGGCCGGCGAACTGTACGGCATCGACGTGAAAGTGCAGCTTGCGGCCTGCGCCGCGCAGGGCGCGGCTGATCTCGGCCACCGGTTGCAGGGTTCCGATCTCGTTGTTGGCCAGCATCACGGCCAGCACCGCGGTGTCTGGCCGCAGGCTGGCCAGCACCGATTCCACGCTCACCCGGCCATCGGGCGCCGGTGCGACCTTGCTGAGCTGCCAACCCTTGCCCACCAGGCTTTCGGCGGAGCGCAGAATTGCCGGGTGCTCGATGGCGCTGACCACCATGTGGCGGCCCCGCGCCAGGGCGGCCGCGCCCAGCAGACCCAGGGCGTTGGCCTCAGTTCCGCCGCTCGTGAACACGATCTCCGACGGCTGTGCCCGCAGCAGCGCCGCCACCTCGCTGCGCGCCTGCTCCAGCGCGCGCGCCGCCGCCGCACCCAGGCCGTGCGCCGATGAGGGATTGGCATAGAGCTCCGTCATCGCGTGTGTCACCGCTGCCAGGACTTCGGGCAGTGCAGGGGTGGAAGCGGCGTTGTCGAGGTAGACGATCATCGAGAGCAGACAATCATGGATCTGCGCAGGCGAGAAGGGGAGGGCACAATCGGCCCTTCTGGCTCACCTGCAGTACTTGGTGGTCTCAGGCACAAGCGTCTCCAGGAATGGATCCGGACTGGGGCGCGAACTCGTCGTGCCTATTCCCATGAAAGCCGCGAAACGCCCGGTGCACCCAGTGCAGGTACAACCCGACGGATTGCCGCACGCGCAGCATTCGATACCCCAGGGGTACGGGTTGTTGGGGTCGGCTGGCCGGGGATAGCTGCCTCCCTGCAAGTGTGACAACAAGCCCGTGACCATGGTCCCGGCGATCCCTTCCCCCTTGCAGTAGTTCGATATCCATACTGCGCTGGCACCACCATTGCCGGTGGCGTTGTAGAAGTAGTACCAAGCGGCGGAGGCAATGTTGCACGCCACATCCTGCATGAAACTCAGGTAGGTGGTCCCGCCAGCCGCGGCCCAGAAGGTGGCCGTGTCCGCTTGGGTTTGAAGCTCTGGGGGCCAGGTGCAGCCAATCGCGGCCATCTTGGCCATGGGTCCAGAATAGTTGTAGTCGTGCATGGTGGAACTGAAGCGGACTTGAAGGAGACCCACAGTGGGATCATTGGCGGTTGCGCCGCTGACTGCACGCGTGGCGTAGGTGTCGGTGACAACCGAATTGGGGTTGTACGAACTCTCGGCAACAATCGCCGATGTAACAACCGCCTCGCACTTGCGTAGCCAGTCGGCTTCCATCGGTGCGAATTCCACGCAACTCATCGCGATGGAACAGGCGAGTTTGTCAAACGCCGTACCAGCAGGAAAATTCGTCTTGATGTTGTTGTACGCGTAGCTAGGAAGCGCGCCCACGGCGGTGGTGTTGTGTAACCAGGCTTGTATCAAAGCGAATTCAGCAGCATCCGCTCCGGGGCAGGCCGAATTCGTCCCGGTCGAACCGCCCGCGTCCGCAGCCCCACCCGTGCTGGTTGTCCCACCCGTGACCTTGGCGCCGCCAGTGCTCGCAGTGCCGGCCGTGGTTGCGTTTCCACCGGCGGCCAGGGAGCCCCCTGCGCCGCCAGCGCCAAACGCACCGCCGGTCCCTTTCGAACCCCCGGTGTTCGTGTCTCCACCGGTGCTCTTCGAGCCACCTGCGGCGGAGTTTCCCCCGGCGAAGGTTGCTCCGCCCAGACCGGCACTGCCGCCGGTGGATAGGGAGCCCCCAGCGTGCCCCCCTGTGCTGGTGAGACCACCCGTGGCGGTGGTTCCGCCGCTCGCTGCGGCTTTGCCACCGGTCGGGCCCCCGCCCGTGTCAGGAGATCCCCCGAGGGTGCCTCCTGCTCCGGAACCCTCGGAGTCACCGCCGGAACAAGCACCCAAGGTGAGAATCAACGAGATCCCGACCCGTCCCCGGAGGCTCAACAGCCCACTAATATTGTTGGACATTGTGAATCTCACCTACCTTGCGGTGAGCAGTCAGCCTTGATTCAAACTTCCAAAGGATGCCCCAAGGACAATATAGCTTCAATCGGCTTCCTGATTCGAATCCTTAGCGCGCAGCACGCGGGGTAGTTTCGGCATAAAACAGCGCGTCAGATGTCCGACCAGACACCCCAGCATAGCCTATGCTTGCTTCTATGAACCCAGCGGACCCGGCGACCGGCGTCTTGGATGCAACCCGCCCGCTGGGTGTCTACGTCCACTTTCCCTTCTGTCGGGCGCGCTGTCTCTACTGCGACTTCGCCACGGCGGTGCGCGAGCCGATTCCGCACGACGAGTACGCAGCCGTGGTCACGGCCGAGCTTGCGGCGCGCGCGGGCTGGTTCCGCGGCACGAACGCGCCGGACTTGAAGTCAATCTACTTTGGCGGCGGTACGGCCGGCCTGTGGCGGCCCGAGGCGATCGGGCGCGTGATTGAGGCGGCGCGGCGGCTCTTCGACGCGACCGGGCCTTTGGAAATCACGGTTGAAGCCAACCCCGGCGAGGTGACCGCGGAGTCTGCGGCGGGCCTGCGTGCAGCGGGGGTGAACCGGGTATCGCTCGGCATGCAGGCATTTCAGGATCACCTCCTGGCTGCGATCGGGCGGCTGCACAGCGTGGCCGCCGTCGGGGCGGCGGTCACCGCCGTGCGCGCCGCGGGCATCGACAACCTGTGCGCGGATCTGATGTTTGGCCTTCCCGGCCAGACCATGGATGACTGGCGCCACTCGCTCGATGCGCTGGTCGCGCTCTCGCCCGAGCACATCACCGCCTACGCCCTGACCATCGAGCGCGGCACGCCGTTTGGCGCCCTCGAGCGCGCGGGCAAGCTGCAGCGGCCCGACGACGGAGCGGTGGCCACGATGTACGTGACGGCGCACGATGTGCTGCAGGCCGCAGGCTTCGAGCAGTATGAGATTTCGTCCTACGCGCGGCCCGGCCGGCGTGCGGTTCACAACACCCTGTACTGGACCGGCGGTGCCTACCTGGGCGTGGGCGCCTCCGCGTCGTCGTTCCGGCCGCTCGACGACGGAACCGGCTGGCGCTTCTCCAACCCGCGCGCGCTCGAAACCTATCTGCGTTCGGCGACAGCCGGGAAGGGGAATCCGTTGCCGGCGAAGGTCGAGCGCCGCACGGCCGAGGACCTGGAAAACGAAGGCTTGTGGCTCGGCCTGCGAACCTCCGACGGTGTGGATCGCACCGCACACGCGCGCCGCTATGGCCGCGACCCGCTGGCATCTCCCGAGCGCGCCGCCGCAGCCAAAAAGTGCGTGGATGCGGGCTGGCTGTCGGTCGCGCCCGATCGCCTGCGCCTGACCGTGAAGGGTTTCTTGTTCGCCGATGAGGTCGCCAGCCGCCTCTGGTTGGGGGAATGAAATCTACACGCC
>Ga0224520_1000043_pt1 | contig 44694 bp, 33 predicted proteins | sample CFST25metaG_2_FD_180684 | JGI IMG/M metagenome (GOLD analysis project Ga0224520, IMG submission 180684) | Peat soil microbial communities from Stordalen Mire, Sweden - C.F.S.T-25 | ecosystem: Environmental > Terrestrial > Soil > Wetlands > Peat | place: Sweden: Norrbotten County, Stordalen Mire... | reverse complement strand
ATCCAATACCTTATAAAATAGTTATTTGATATATTAATTGTCTGTTTTTTAAATACATTTGTAAAAACGAATAAAAACTATGGCACGATTTACCAGAATAGACGTCATTCTTAAGATGCGGGAAGCAGGCATTGTGCCTATATTCTATCATAAAGATCCTGAAATATGCAGAAGTGTAATCAAAGCCTGTTCTGACAGCGGTATAAAGGTTTTTGAATTCACTAACCGTGGCGATTATGCGCATGAATTGTTTGGGGAGCTCAACAAATGGGCAGAGAAAGAGGTACCGGGATTAGTTTTGGGTGCAGGATCCATAGTGGATGCCGGAACAGCTTCATTATATATACAGCTGGGTGCAAATTTTATCGTTTCGCCTGTACTTAATACAGATATGGCAAAAGTATGCAACAGGAGAAAGCTTTTGTGGATTCCGGGTTGCGGAACTATTTCAGAAATTAGTTATGCTGAAGAACTTGGAGCCGAGATAGTTAAGATATTTCCCGGTTCATCCGTTGGTGGTCCGGATTTTGTAAGAGCTATAAAAGGGCCTTGTCCCTGGACAAGTATTATGCCGACCGGCGGAGTTGAACCCACACTTGAGAATCTTACTGAATGGTTTAACGCCGGAGTTACATGTGTTGGTATAGGTTCAAATCTAATAACGAAAGAACATGTTCTCAAAAAAAACTGGTCAGGACTTACCAAAAGAGTCACTGCAGCAGTAAAAGTTGCCCGAATGTTCCATGTGGATTAATTCCCCGGCGACTTATATAATTCTACGTTGGAGATAAGCGGACATGCTTTTGATTTACTGATAGTTACTTTTATTTCTGAAGTTTTTACCACAGGAAACTTACGTATTATCTTGTGGCCGATTGTTGTTCCGTCAATTATCTGGTTCCAATCACCGTTAATAAGCGCTAAAACTTTAAATTCCTGAACTCTTTGTCCAAGTTTAATGTATTCCTGAATAATGATCCTGTTTACTTCCATCTCTTCACCAAGTTTTATTGATAATTCACCAGATGTTTGTAAATCGTTAGTGGTCCAGTACGTTTCCGGATTTCCGTCATTTATGTTTGATGCTTCAAATCCTTTGCCCCTGCAGGACGTGGCAACAACCTCTTTCCCTTTTGCAATATCCGTTTTAAACTCCTCCTTCAGCAAATCCCGGAACGCCAGGAGTGATTTTATATCCTTTTCATTCAATAATCCTCTCCTGTCAGGTGGAACATTCAGCAGAAGATTACTGTTTCGTCCCACAGAAGAGTAATAAAGTTCCAGCAGGTTTTCAGGCGACCTAACCAATGAATCCTGATTCTGGTGATAAAACCAGCCCGGACGTATTGAAACATCTACTTCGGCCGGCACCCAATAGTTCCCGTCTTCATGACCTTCACCAAGGATTTTAGCAAAATCGCCTCCCGGGTACATCTCGTCCTTTTTAAGAAGACACCAGTTGGTCAGGCTACCCAGGCCACTCTCATTGCCTACCCACCTGATATCAGGTCCGGCATCGCTGAACATTACAGCAGACGGCTGCAACTCCCGTACTATCTTATGTGTATTTGTCCAATCATAATAGGTTTTATTATCAATTTTTCGTGTCTCCCTGGCGCCACCATAATATCCGTCTCCACCGTTTGCCCCGTCAAACCACACTTCGAAGATATTGCCATACTTGGTAAGTAATTCCCTGAGCTGGTTGCGGTAATAAGTCAGATATTCAGGAGTGCCATAAAATGGACTGTTCCTGTCCCATGGAGACAGATAAACTCCCAGCTTCAGTCCATATTCATCACATGCCGAACGCAATTCTTTTAGTACATCTCCTTTACCATTCCGCCATGTAGAATTTTTAACGGAATGATTTGTAAATTCTGATGGCCACAAACAGAACCCGTCGTGGTGCTTGGCAGTAATAATTATACCTTTCATACCAGCATCCCTGGCAACTCTTGCCCATTGCCGGCAATCAAGTTCTGTCGGATTGAAAATGGATTCATTTTCATCGCCGTAACCCCATTCCCTGCCAGTGAATGTATTGACCGTAAAATGGACAAACATATAATACTCCATTTCATGCCAGGCCAACTGCCGGGCGGACGGCACCGGTCCAAATGGTTCAGGTGGTTTCACTGTTGAACCAGATGAAGCTGAAAGATCTTTAATCCAAATACTTCTGAATTTTACCAACGATCCATGTCCCAAAAAACCGATATGGCCGGTTCTATTTTTTAACCCGGGATGCTCCTTATGATCCATTGTGCCATTGTCTCTTGGTCCCGATATATCACCATCGACAATAGTTGTTCCGTTAAGAATGATCTTTATATGATCTCCTTTAGCAGTCACTTCTTCATAATTCCATTCTCCAACCGGCTTGAGATAACCTCTTCTGGCCGGAATAACCCCATAAACTGATCCTTGATACTGGTAAGGGTGAAGATTAGCATAGGCAGTGTCAGAATCGTCGAGTATTTGAAGTTCCATACCTACATATGCAGCATCACCTGTAAGCGGGGCCCTTATACCAAGGCCATTATTTGCAGCCGGCGTAAGTTGAAATTCAAACCGTATAATAAAATCGGAGTACTCATTTTTAGTATAAAGATTGCCTATACTTCCTTTTGACGGAATTGTGACAATCAATCCGTTTTCGACTCCGTATGCAACCGTATCTCCTACCCAGCCGTGGAGGTTTATTCCGTTAAACAACGATGTAAAACCTTCACCGGTACTGAGCTTACTTAATTCTGACAGTATTTCATTCTTACGATCAGCACTCAAAGCGAATGGCATGATCTTTCTGAAAAGAAGTAGTTTTTGTTCATCTTTCAGATCAGTGGATCTTATCAAGCTTACATAATTCTCAAAAGCCAGCCCTTCATAGGTTTTGTCGCCTGATGCACATATCTCATACAGTGCTGTTAATGCTGAATAATCATGCCATTCTGAAAGAATTTTAAAACACACATCACGGATTTCAGGATTTCCATTTTCAAACTGGTCAAGAACGGTTTTCAATACTATTGCTGGCTGATTTCCTCCTAATATATGAAGTTGCCGTATAAAAAAATCTTTTACACCAATATCAGTTTGACGGGAGGCAAAACTGATACAAACATTTTCCCACATTGCTCCATCGCTTCCCATATTCTTCCCTGAGAGAAAACCGGAAAAGTTTTCTATGGCAAATCTGGGGCTTGCATCATTTCCTGCTCCCACAGGAATGACTTTGTCGCAAATCATTTTTAATCCCGATTCTCCCAATGATAACATATCACCCATAAGCCTTCCTGCCATCTGCTGATTGCTGGAAGGCATGCGTGAAAGCAGGTCTGTCACTTTCGATTCGACAGTTTTTCCATTCTGTGCAAAAGTCTCCCCGGAGATTATCAGGGAAAATAACCCGAGAAGAATTAGATTATGTATTTTCATATTACAGATTTTTCACATTACTCTGCAATATCCAAGTTTTCAGGTCAAAATACAAATGGAAGAAGTTCTATTTCTAGAAAACAAGCAAAAGACCTCCGGTGTCAGGCCATAGGCAACAGGTGTTTTTTCCTGCTGCCAGATGCCTGAAGCCAGGCACCTGTAAAAAAGAACCCCCTTCGAGCTGAATTGAAGTTCGTGAACAGAAACTTCACTACGAAGGGGGATAAAATGTTCCGGAGCAGTTGGGAAAATGGGGAAAGGGGAACCCCGGAACAGAGGAAAATCAAACCTAAACCTGTCTACCTGTCTTATTCATTTATTTTCAGTATTAATTCAAGGCTATCTATTGTTCGTTTATTCAGTTTTGTCATCATATCACCGTTTTGAATCTTCTTCACTATCACTCCTGCAACTAATTCTGCATCCTTCCTTGACGAAAAACCGGAACCAGAATTCAAAAATGGTATCCTGGTATAATTCAGGTAAGGCTTGCTATTCACTAATATTGTATACCCCCATGTTGAATCAGGATTCTGAAATGAACGAAAGGCCACAAATGCAGTACCAATTTCAGATAAATCTGTCTGCGGCATATTTTCTGGCAGAGTTTTATTTATATCACTCATTTTATTCCTGCAACCAGGGCAAAAGAGTAAAAATCCTGATAATAACAGCATAGAAATTGATGTAATAATAATATAGGCATTTTTATGACCACTTTTCTGCATCAACTGACTCATCAAAATCACTCTTAAAAATAGTTTGATCTTCTGAGAAAATTTACAAATCGGTTCACTTTTGTACGAACCGTTAGTTTTAATGTATATAAGTAGAATCTTACTGGATGAATAAGAATGTTTTTGAAATGAAAAGACAGGCTTTTGACCTGTCTTTTTCAACAAAAAAAGAAATATTAAGATCGAAATATATAATTTATCTCCTGAGACTGTAAACAGACACTGATAAAAGGTAGATCATACAAACAATCAGAATTGACATCCCGAATGCAACGTTGCTAAGATCACTTATCCAGCCAATCATCAATGAGTAAAACCCATTATTATGACTTCAAAATTGTTGTTTTCCTTATTTATTCAAAAGAAGTATAGGTTTTAATTCTGGCTGAAACAAATGTCAGCAGATATGCAACGCAAAACAGGAGTACAAATAGTGCACCAGACTGGCCACCAACAAAATCGGAAGAAACACCCATAATCAGAGGAAAAACAGCTCCCCCAAAAATACCCATTATCATTAGTCCCGAAACCTGGTTATGAGACGATGGCTTTTGTAAAAGTGCTTGTGAAAAGATAACCGAGAAGATATTAGAATTGCCCAGTCCAAACAGTGCAATACCAGTGTACATTACAGTTTTATCGGGTATAAACAGGCATAATATACCAATAAGGATCATGCTTGCACTTACAATAAAAACTTTCTTTGCAGAGAATTTAGCCAACAAACCTGACCCCAATAAACATCCGGCGGTACGGAAAATAAAATAGAAACTTGTTGCATATCCTGCATCGGCAAGGTCAATATGCAGTCGTTCCATAAGTAGTTTTGGAGCAGTAGTGTTGATACCAACATCTAGTCCCACGTGAGCCATAATGCCTAAAAATAACAGTAAAATGGTTCTGTCTCCAAGTAAAGAGAAACACTCAGTAAATGTGGCTACTTTAGTTTGGATATTTTTTTCTTCAATTTTAGTAAAAAACAGCCATGCGAAAACAAAAAAGCATATTGTTAAAAATACTGGGAACATAATCATTCTCCAATTTAAAAACCTCACAACAGCCCATGCAGCTAAAATTGGAGCAACAAATGAGGCTATTGCTTTTATAAATTGACCAAATGTCAGTGTGCTTGCCATCCTTTTCTTATCAACAATATTTGCTAACAATGGATTTAATGAAACCTGCATCATTGTATTACCTATACCCAATAGTGTAAAAGAAATTAACATTGAGGAAAAGGAGTAAATAAATATTGGAATGAGTAAAGCCGGAAGGGTTACAATTAAACTAATCAGCACAGTGTTTTTTCTGCCAATTTTATTCATTAATAATCCTGTAGGCACAGAAAATACCAAGAACCACAAGAAAACCATTGAGGGCAATAAATTTGCCATTGTGTCCGTAAGGTGAAAATCAGCTTTAACATAATTAGTGGCTATGCCTACTAAATCAACAAAGCCCATTACAAAAAATCCAATGAGGACCGGGAGTATTTTGGAGATATTTAATTTTTGTGTGTTCATAATAAATTGGTTTAAAGAATATTTAGAGTTTAGGAGCTTGCTTGTAGGACAAACTGTTTGTTTGGCATCGTGTGTCGCTAATTTTACATCAACGGTAGCGCGTGCTGAACTGACTTCCAGAAATTATCATCTAACAGAAATGCGCTTCCAAGAAGTGCAGCATCCTCTTTCAATTTTGAAATAGCCACTCTGCAGAAACAATTCTCCTTTCTCAACCTTTCTTCAAACACCTCTCCAAAAAGATTGTAGGCATGAGATATATTTCCTCCGATAACCAGTATTTCAGCTCTGAATATTTTAAGCCAGGGAGCAAGGAACATGCCTGCATTATCTCCAAAATCGATAAAGAGTTCTCTGACCTGCTTATCGGTTGCAGCAAGAGCGGACAGTTCTTTCACTCCACTCAACTCTTTACCTGTCAGTTTATTATACCTTGAAAGCAAACCACGGGTAGAAAAATAATCATCAGCAATTCCATCTTTATAAGGAAGATGATAAATACAGCCTAATTTTGGCACCTCAGGTCCGTCGACAATCGGTATCCGGTCACTTATGAATGCAGATCCGAATCCAGTGCCAAGAGTTATTGAGAGCGATCTGTTAAACCCTGAGGCACTACCTTGCCAGGCTTCCCCAACAGCAAATGATGATGCATCGTTCATGAACCTTATAAGGAATCCGTCCTGAATGCCGAGGTTTACTGATACAGCATCACTTATATTGATCCCGTACAGATTCTCATATTTTGCGACACCACGGATATAGCTTATCCCTTTCACGTAATCAAAAGGACCCGGCATTGCGAAGCCTATGCCTTTAACCTGTTCACGGGGCACTTTCTTTAATACGGACGATAACGCCTCGCTCCAGGCACCGATTATAACATTTGCCGGAGCCTGGTTGTCAACCGGTCTTTCTGTTAAGGTATCCCTGATTATCTTACCCGAGAGGAGATCGATAGCGGCACAACTAATATGACTTCCTCCTATATCTGTGCCTATTGCGATTTTTTTATTCATAGAAAAGGTAAATATGCACTCCTGTTAAACTTACGTAAAACTGCGGTTGAAAATATCTAATTTTGTTATCAATGCAAAATTTATTAATGCATTCTTAAAATCTAAAATTAACAAGCCGTCTTTTAAATGAAAATCACAGAAATTTGAAATATTGGATTTGTCCCGGATAGAATGATAGACAAAGTTGGTTAATTGAACCAATATCGGCCTGTAGATATGAGTTAATTAGGAAAATTCATTTCCCTGATTTTTCTCATGCAATTATTGATTTTTAAGTAGTAAATTCGAATAGGCTATTTACTTTATGGTTTGGAGATTCCAATTTTCTCTTTGCTACTTTCGGAATTCCAGGCGTTGCGAGGAATCTTTATCGTTGCTTTCTTAATATCCGATACTTAAACAAATTAAAATAAATCATCATGCCAAAAATAACAAAAGAAGATGCACTTCTTTATCATAGCAGAGGCCGTCATGGCAAAGTGGAGGTCATTCCCACGAAACCTTATGGCAGCCAGTTTGATCTCAGTCTGGCATATACCCCGGGTGTGGCTTATCCCTGTCTTGAAATAGAGAAGAATGCCGAAGATGTTTATAATTACACAGCAAAAGGGAATCTTGTTGCAGTTATATCGAACGGAACAGCAGTGCTCGGCCTTGGTGATATTGGTGCAATGGCGGGAAAACCCGTTATGGAAGGCAAGGGCCTTCTTTTTAAAGTTTTTGCCGATATTGATGTATTCGACATCGAGGTAAACGAAAAAGATCCCAAAAAACTTATAGAGTTCTGCAGACAAATTGCACCAACATTCGGGGGCATAAATCTTGAAGATATTAAATCTCCTGAATGTTTTGAAGTTGAAACCGAGTTAAAAAAAATCCTGGATATTCCTGTATTTCATGATGACCAGCATGGTACAGCAATAATATCTGCCGCCGGACTGTTGAATTCGTTGGAAATAACCAACAGAAAAATTGAGGATGTGAAGATGGTAGTGTGTGGTGCAGGGGCTGCTGCTATCTCATGTTCAAGATTATATGTTTCCCTGGGAATCAGAAGGGAAAATATCGTGATGTGTGATTCAAAAGGGGTAATAAATAAAAATAGAAAAGACCTTAATAAATATAAGCAGGAATTTGTTACCAGCAGGGATCTTGATACTCTTGAGCAGGCTGTTAAAGGGGCTGATATATTTCTTGGACTCTCTGCAGCCTGTATGATGTCAAAAGAAATGCTGGCTTCAATGTCAGATAACCCTATTGTTTTTGCGATGGCCAATCCTAATCCTGAGATCTCATTCGAAGATGCAATGGCAACCAGGGATGATATGATCTTTGCTACAGGAAGATCAGATTATCCTAATCAGATTAACAATGTCCTGGGATTTCCATTCATATTCCGCGGAGCACTGGACGTAAGGGCCTCAACAATTAATGAGGAAATGAAGCTTGCTGCATCAAAGGCTCTTGCTGCGCTCGCTAAAGAACCGGTTCCTGATTCTGTTCTTAAAGCATATAATGTTGAAAAACTACTCTTCGGTAAAGAATATATAATTCCAAAACCAATTGACCCGAGACTTATCTCCTGCGTAGCACCGGCAGTTGCCAGGGCCGCTATGGATAGTGGGGTGGCTAAATACCCGATATCCGATTGGGATGCATATAAGAAAAATCTTGACAAAAGGCTAAGCGTTCATATAAAGAAGATCGCTGAGTGCAGTGGAATTTGATAGATAAAAAGGACAGTCCTAAAAGATTCATTTAATAAATCCTCTGTATCTTTTTTCTTTCTGCGATTTGCCTGCAAACTTTCTTTTCGTACATTGAAAGAATTAATTCTGCTATTTCCTGAATTGCGAAAGAGTTCCGGTTGATCGTAGCATCGAAAAGATAATCGATGTTCAAAGGCTTTTTATCAAGAAAGGTCTGGATAAGATTGAATCGTTTTTCATCGGTATCGACAACATATTTTTCAGCAGTTTCAATATTCATTTCCTTTTTTCTCATCACATTTTCAACCCTCCAGTAAAAAGGAGCAACAAGCCTGATATGAAGTGCATCCTGTATTTCATGAGCAATAGAAACTCCTCCCCTTCCAACCAGAATAATGAATCCTTCCTTACATATTGACAGGACAACATCCCTGATAGCTTTTTTTACTCTAAGATCGCTTACAAATCCACCTGAAAAAGCCATTATCATTTCCGAAATGTTTGATAATTCAATCCCTTTATAAAAATTTTCAACACGCTGAGTATCCGTATTCAGCTCTTTTGCAATGGCATATATAATATCTTTATCTACCCACTTCCATTTCGTTAAGCCAAATTTATGATTTAGTTCATCAGCCAGGATAGCAGCCACCTGCCTTGCATCACAACCGGTTAACCGGGAAATGGTAATCACCGGGCCATCCTCAACAGGAGCCTTTTTTAATATCGACTCTCTGTAACGACCGTCAAAATAATCAAAAAACTTTTCCATTTCTCTTTCCTCCTTAAATTCATAGTTATTAAATACGTTGAAACAGAGTGCATTATACCATTGTATATCTGCTACTTATCCCGTATGACCCACGGATGAGATTTGTAAGGACCCCAAGAATTTAAGCAAGAATTATTAACTCTATAATTTACAAAAAAAAATCGATTAGATAAAATTTAGATCCGAGGGAGTAATCCTTAACTTTATATTAAATAAATTTGTCTAATTATTTTTAAATAAACATTTGAAGCGGTTTTTTAATGAATTATGGTGTAACAAACTTGTGATGAAAACTATTCGGGCGAAAATATCCGTGATACTAATTGCGGTTCTGATTACAGGAAGCTGCAAGAAGAATGTTGTTATAAATGAAAAACAGGCAATTCTTTTTCAGGTTGATTTTGTAAACTATGCAAGGGAATATGTTCACAGCGGATTCATAATAGACAACCAGGGAAGGATCCTGACTTATAATAATCCTCAGACATGGAATTTCCCGGATAAAGATTTTATACTAAAAGAAAACCAGGTTCGTGAGAATCTCAGATACTGCCTGAACACAGGAAAGAAGATTACAAAAGAGGAGCTGGAAAAATACGCCAGTCATATTAAAAACATCTCTTCGAGCGAGGTTACTGCATCAAAAAATGTTTCAGCTGATGAAGGATCAATCGAGTATATCTGTTATCAATTCCACGAGGATTCAGGCATTTATAGAGGTTTTCTGATAAAAACGGAAGGTGATTTTACTCGTGAAAACCTTAATTTCTTTGCCAAGAAGGTAATTTCCTGGCTGAAAAATATTAATGACACCCTCGTGAAAAAATAAAATTAATGAATTTATTCTGACTATTGAATTCAGCTTTTTCCGGGAATCTAAACACAGCTGGATTTTGAATTTTCTGCAGATTTTATTATATCTTTACTTCACAAAACATTCATCTCGCTAACTATTTAAATTATTCATCATGGTGATAAACGTTTTTTCCCAACCGGAACTTTTTTGGTTCATTCTGGGTCTGGGACTGTTTCTTCTGGAATTGGTCGTACCTGGTTTTTTCATTTTTTTCTTTGGTCTCGGCGCCTGGGTAACAGCACTTGTTTGCCTTATTGGAAAACCCGGCACCAACCTTCAGATAATAATTTTTGCAGTAAGCTCTACTCTTTTACTTCTGGCTCTCAGAAGGATAATTCAAAAAAAGTTTCTGAACAGTAAAAGCACTCAATCTGACAATGTTGAAGATGAGTTTACAGCAAAAGAGGCACTCGCAACTACCGATTTTGGAGGAATGAAACAGGGAAAAGTTGAGTTTAAGGGAACTACCTGGACCGCTGAATCTGAATCGGAAATTAAAGAAGGTCAAAGAGTTATAATTATAGAAAAAGATAGTTTTAAATTAATAGTTGAACCTAAAAAATAATTAAAATGGAAGGATCGAGCACCACTTTTATCCTTGTTGGTATAATCTTTTTAGGATTTATCCTGATTGTATCAATGATTAAGATTGTTCCGCAGCGAACTGCAATTATTGTTGAAAGGCTGGGAAAATACAGAGCGACATATACAGCAGGTTTTCAGTTACTTATTCCCTTCTTCGATAAGGTTAGATACAGGCATACACTTAAAGAACAGGCAATTGATGTTGCTCCACAGATTTGCATTACCCGTGATAATATCGCAGTTGAAGTAGATGGTATCCTTTATCTACAGGTTCTTGATGCTCAGAAAGCTTCTTATGGGATTGATAATTACAGATTTGCATCTATACAGATAGCTCAGACAACGATGAGAAGTGTAATAGGTAAGCTGGAACTCGACAAAACATTCGAGGAACGTGAAACAATTAATGTCACTATTGTTGAAGCCGTAGATAAAGCCAGTGAACCCTGGGGCGTAAAGGTAACCAGGTATGAGGTCAAAAACATTTCACCTCCTCAGAGTATAAAAGATGCCATGGAAAAACAGATGCGGGCTGAAAGGGAGAAGAGAGCAATCATCGCTGAATCGGAAGGAGCAAAGCAGGCAAAAATTAATGTTGCAGAAGGAGATAAACAGGCCCTTATCAAAAATTCGGAAGGTGAAATGCAGAAGAGAATTAACGAAGCTGCCGGGCGTGCATCTGAAATCGAGCAACTTGCAAAGGCAACATCAAATGGCTTGAGAGCAATATCATTAGCAATATCGGAAGAAAATGGATTGAATGCAGTTAACCTCAGGATAGCTGAGCAATATCTGTTGGCATTCGGAAATCTTGCCAAAACTAATAACACATTAATTATCCCATCAAATCTTACTGACATTGCAGGAGCTATTGCAACTGCCACTTCGGTGTTTAACGAGACTAAGGATAAGAAGAGGTAGCCTCTCCCTAAATCCCTCCCGTAAGGGGGAGGGCCTTAACTAATTAACAATATGACTCGCCCCCGTCTCTCCTGGGAGAAGGGGGTCGGGGGGAAGAGGCAAATAAAGGCCAACCCGGCAGTCTGGCACCTTCGCTAAAATAACCCACAGGGCTATTTCTTAACGCTCGGTTCCATGTTCAGTCCTCTTGATGATCTCGTTCTGGAGGTCCTCGCCAAGGTCGTTGAAATAATCGCTGTAGCCTGCGACACGAACAATCAGGTCCCTGTACTTCTCAGGATGACGCTGAGCATCTTTCAGTGTTTCAGCACTGACAACGTTAAATTGGATGTGATGGCCATCGAGACTGAAATAGCTTCGGATCAAAGCCGTAAGCTTTTCATAACTATCCTCATCTTCAAAAAATGAGGGAGAAAACTTTTGATTCAACAGAGTGCCTCCTGTGCGCAAATGATCAATTTTGGAGGCTGATTTAATTACTGATGTTGGTCCGTTATGGTCAGCGCCCTGGAATGGCGAGATACCTTCAGAAAGAGGCATATGAGCATTCCTCCCGTCTGAAGTTGCAGGTATTACACTGCCAAAATAGACATGCGACGTAGTAGGCAGCATATTAATCCGATGAACTCCTCCCCTTGTGTTGGCTCTTCCGTTTACTGCGTCATAATAAATCTCGAATACTTTAACTGCCAGCTGGTCAGCATAATCATCATCATTCCCGAACTTGGGTGTATTATAGATAAATTCATTTTGAATCTCTTCGTAACCTTGAAAATCTGCATCCAGAGCCCTGGTTAACTCGTCCCAGCTGATTTTCTTATTATCATAAATATTATATCGGATTGAGGTCAGCATATCAGTGATGCTCCCGAGTCCGACACCCTGAATATACGATGTATTATATCTTGCTCCGCCATTATTATAATCTTTGCCCTTCAAAATGCAATCTTCAACGAGCAACGATAAGAATGGTACCGGCAACCAGTTTGCAAAAGTTTTTTCAATCACATTATTACCCCTGATTTTTATGCCGGCAAAGTACTCAACCTGCAATTTGAATGCCCCAATAAGCTCATCAAAATTCATATAATCACCGGCAAAACCGGTTTTAAGTCCGATAAAAGTGTTTGTCCTCCTGTCGAATCCATTATTGAGAGTCAGTTCAAGAATTTTCGGAAGATTGAAATAACCCGTCAGCCAATATGCTTCAGTGCCAAATGCACCTGTTTCAACACAACCTGATGCTCCTCCGTTCCTGGCATCCGTCAGATTCTTTCCCTGCCTTAGAAGTTCCTGGATTATAGCATCAGTATTGAAGCAGGAAGGTTGTCCGAATCCTGTTCTGATTATGTCAAGAGCTTTATGAACAAACCTGTCAGGACTCTTTTTTGAGATCTGCACCATCGAACTGGGCTGCAGTATTCGCATTTCCTTTATGACATCAAGGAGAATATAGGACATCTCATTAACAGCATCTGTCCCATCTGGATTTACTCCTCCCAGATTAATAAGACAGAAATCAGTGTATGTATTGCTTTCACTTGCGGTAATCCCCATTTTGGGTGGTGATGGATGGTTGTTGAATTTTACCCAGAAACATCCCAGCAGATCATCTAATTCACTTTTTGAAAGCGAACCAGAATCTTTTTCATTTTTATAGACACGATACAGATGCTGGTCAAGTCTGCCAGGATTAAATGAGTCCCATGGATTTAATTCAGTTATTACACCAACATGAATGAACCAGTAGTGCTGGAGCATTTCGTGAACAGTTTCCGGTGCATGTGCCGGAACTTTCCGGCAAATCTTTGCCATTTTTAACAGCTCTTGTTTCCTTTCAGGATTAGTTTCATCATGAGCAAGCTTTTCAATACACTCGGCATGACGCTGAGCATACATAATGATAGTATCGCATGCTATATCCATTGCCTTAAGCTCCTCAAGCTTATCAAGTGCATCATTATCGTTGAAAAAATCAAGAGCCTTGATTGACTCCTTTATCTCTTCCTTTACATCAAGAAAACCCTTTCTGAACATTCTGTATCCCAGTACTGTATGTCCGGGGGCGCGCTGCTCCTGAAATTCAGTGAACACACCGGCATTGTATGCATTTAGCCAATCTGCATTCATAAGCGACATTATCCTGTCGCGATTGCTCTTCCCTTTCCAAAAAGGAATGATCTCATTTTCATAGATGCTTTTTACCTCATCATCTACCTTGAAAAAGACCTTTTCCCTGGAATTGAGAATCTCAAGATCCTGCAGGGAATGAAGACTAATCTCAGGATAGGTCGGTGTCTCTTTTGGGACAGGTCCCCTCTCTCCGACGATCAGTTCGCCTTCATTAATGCATATCTTCTTGTTTCTCAGCAGATATTCAAAAGCCTTTGCCCTTTTTACCGGTGCCGACAGTTCACGGGCTTCATCACTTTTATAAAACTGAGTAACAAGCAGGGCTCTTTCTGCGCTTATTTTTTCGACTGCATTAAGACTCTGGGTTCTTAGTTTTTTTACTCTTTCTGATAAAATCATAAATTGAAAATTATTGAATTCAAATATCATGTTTTCTTCCTTCGTGTTCCATTGTGATATCATTTGTGTTTCTTAGTGGTAATAAAAAATTTAACCACAAAGGCCACAAAGAGCTGCACAAAGGTTCACTAAGGCATATTCTGGAGCATAATTTCATAATTAATCTCATCCTCCAATCTTTACTTTAATTCCTGTCTCCATGAAAAGTTCTTTGATTTTCCGCATTTTCCCCTCATCAGGTGGTATTATACCTTCCATCAGGTAAGGAAAATTGAATTTCTTATATTTTGAAGAGGCTGTTTTATGGAATGGCAGTAAATTGATCCTTTTTAATGAAGCGGTTTTTGTTGAACTAATAAAATTTTTCAATCGCTCCAAATGATCAGTATCATCATTAAAACCCGGGATAACCGGAATTCTTATCATTATGTCTTTGCCTGATTCAAGCAAATGCCTGTAATTTTCAATAATTCCGGTATTAGAAACTCCAGTTGATTCAATATGTTTCGCCTCATCAAGATGCTTAATGTCGAAGAGGAAGAGATCGGTGAACGGGATTATTGATCTGTAATTATCTGCAGATGAATAACCAGATGTATCAACAGCAGTGTGATAACCGTTTTCTTTACATCCTTTTAAAGCTTCGAGAAGAAACTCAACCTGAAGCATTGGTTCCCCGCCTGAAAATGTAATACCACCCTTTGACTGATTAAAAAATACTTTCTCTTTATCAAGAATTTCCAGAATGTCTTCAACTGAATAGTATGTACCAACCTCTTCATTTTTACTGAATTCTCTCTCCCCTATCTTATTGGTTTGGATTACCATCTCTGGAAACGGTGATATACCTTCCGGGTTATGACACCACCGGCATTTTAAAGGACATCCCTTCATGAAAAAAGTCACGCGTATCCCCGGACCATCATGGATCGAATATTTTCTGACGCTGAAAATTAGACCTTTCATCTTAAGAAAATTGGTAGAAATAGATTGAAATGAATGGAAATAATCCGAAAAGATATCTCCCGAAAATTCAAAATGGGATTGTGATCAGAAGTTGTAGAACATGAGACAACAATATAGCCTTCTGCCAAGGCGTTGCATCATGAAACGAAATCTCAGTTTTGCTATCATGTTATGTTGTAAGATGGGTGCAAGTTAAATATTTCTGATGAGTATGAGAAATAATCCGAAAAAAAGAGAACCTGAATTAAGTCTATCACATGAACTTTACAACTTTTACTCAATAATTTCTTTGACTTAATTATCTATATACCTGATACATAGAAAATTTTAACATATGATTAACAAAACATTAACAAAAATCGATGCAACAATTCTTTCTATAAAACGTCTCTACATAGAAAGATGACAAAAAAAATAAATGAACATTTTAATAGGTTAATTTGTTTTAGATATAAAGAAAGATTAGAAAATAATAATTTAACGATAATTTTAACTTCTCTACAATCGCCATTCGGCGACTTCAACGATCAGGTTTAGGTTAATTAGAGGAAAGACACCGCCCGGTGTCTTTCCTTTTTTTTGTATTTTATACTTTTTTTAATCAAGGCGACTGGCAGGTTCAGCTAATTGCACAAAAGTCTGATTGATCAATCTCAGGATATGTGTCTCCTCTGCAGAACAAGGATGTTGTTCTGGTAAAAGATTTATATTTGTACTCTGAACTTATCGCCAATCCAATATGAGAGTAAGGCCAGTTTTCCTGTATCTGTTGTTATCTTTTTCTTCATTTTTCCTTAATGCAAAAGAGCTTGCTCCGTCAGCCGTCAAAGGGATACTTGATCTACGGGAAATCAGTAATCCTGAACATTTCATTGTTAAACTTAACGGAGAGTGGGAGTTTTACTGGAAAAAGATGCTGCGCCCGAACGATTTCACAGAAGGTCATTATAAACCTGATTATTACGGAAGAGTTCCATCCTATTGGACCGACTACCCTGCTGGATCTGTAAAAACTGAAAAGTTCGGTTATGCTACATACCGGTTAACGGTTCTTCTGCCAAAAGGATTTAACAAACTACTGGCAATTGATCTTCCGGTATTTGACTCTTCATACGACATCTACCTGAATGGGAAATATCTTGGAGGAAATGGAACTCCGGGGAAATCTGCCGAGGAGACTAAACCCGAATACAAAAGAAATTTTTTCAGAATTGATCCTGATTCAGATTCGATGAATATAATAATAAATGTTTCGAATTATGATCATCGTCGGGGCGGATTCTGGCTACCTGTAAAGTTAGGAACATTCAGTGAAGTACAAAGACAGCTGGCAAACAGCTGGGCAGCAGAATGGTCCGTGATAAGTCTGCTTTTAGGATTCTCACTTTTCTTCCTCTTCTTCTTCATTATCTCTCCTAAAGAAAAGATCATGTTTTTTTTCAGCATGACAACTATTGGACTGGCTTTACGGCCATTATTCACTTCCCATTATCTAATCCTCAACTTCTTCAATATGGAATGGGACTGGATAATAAGAGCTGAATATACCGGTCTATTTCTGATCCTGGTCGGATGGGTCTGGTATGTAATGAATCTTTATCCCTCAAAATTTTTCAGAATGATTGCCTGGGGCATCACGATATTTTTCTCTCTTGCATTTTTAGCTACACTTTTTCTACCTGTTAAGATATTCAGTTACACCGCAATTATTTATTATCCCGCAATGTTACTGGTTATCTTTTACTTGTTATTCATGAGCTTCAGGGGATCGTTGAAAAAAAATGTGGTCGACATTGCCTACTTTTTAGCATTTATACTCCTGCTGGTCGGGGGATTGCACGATATGAGGGTATCTCTTGGCAGATCAGATTCTACAATCGGATACTCCCTTACTTACATAATAGTTCTATTTGTATTCATTCAGGCAGTAATTTTATTATATAAATGGGTAAGAGGATACCTTGATAAGGAAAAACTCCAGAATGAACTTGAATTCCTGAACAGAAATCTTGAGCATCTTATAAACGAGCGAACACTGGAACTTAAGACCAGAAATGAAGAAATTGAAAAACAAAACAGTATGATTGCACTGCAAAACAAACAGTTATCTGATACCATACAACTTAAGAACAGAATCTTTTCAGTTATCGCTCACGACCTGAGAAGTCCGGTAGTGAATATCCTGTATATGCTCAACCTTTTAAAAGAAAAAGAGTATAAAGAGAAATACGATACTTTTGCCAACTCCAGCATTCAGTATGCGCAGCTTGTTATCAGCCTTCTGGAGAATATGCTCGTCTGGGGAAGAGATCAGGAAGACAAAATAAAATTTTCTCCTGAAAGACGCGATCTTGCAGATATTATACTCACAAACTTAAGCATATTCAAAGAGACATCCGATAAAAAGGAAATTTCAGTCAATTTCACTCAGATTGGAAATTCAAATGCATTCTTTGACAAAGATCTGCTTGATATTATTATTAGAAACCTGTTGTCGAATGCAGTAAAATACACACCACGAGGAGGCAGAATAAGCATCCTTCTAAAAGATAAAATGCAGAACGGAGAATGCATAATGCTCAAGGTATGCGATAATGGTACCGGTATTCCGGAAACAAAGCAGAAATATCTATTCACAGCCACAGAAATTGAAAGCACACCAGGCACTGAAAATGAAAAGGGAACCGGGATAGGCCTGAAGTTGTGCTATGAATTGGTACAAATCAATCAGGGAAGTATTGTTGTTGAGAGCAAGGAAGGTGAAGGAACCTGTTTTATAATTATTCTCCCGGTTGCAAAAGGAACTGTCCAGAAGGAAAAAGAAGAATAGTTATTCGCTTACAAGATCCGAGAGTCCTTTTTTATTGACAATCGTTATAAGTTTTCCCTTCGCTGCAATATATCCATCTTCTTCAAGCTCACCAATTGCTCTTGCCACAGATGGTCGTGTTACACCAAAAAAATCAGCCAGGTCATTTTGTGTCATACCAAGAGTAATTGATGTCCCGTCTTTTCCGGATTTCGACATGATGAAATTGACAAGCTTACCCTTTATTGTCTTAAAATTCAAAAACTTTATTTTTTCAGAAAGAAACTGGGAACGGTTCGAGATCATATCAAGTAAGTTCACCAGCAATGCATTATCTTTCATTAATAATTTAAGGAAATCGGGCTTATCGATAAAAAGCAATTCTACATCTGAAACAGCCATTACATTGACAGGAAATTTGTTCCGGTTTCCAAACATGAATGCTACAGCAAGAGCTTCAGGTGCAGAAATGTCCTCGATTTTTATTACATGGCCCGCCCAATCCGTCATTTCTCCCTTAACGGTACCTTTTACTACAACGATCAGTGAATAAACCGGTTCTCCACTCTGACATATCATCGAACCTGTTTTAAATTTTTTAATCCTGTGTTCAGTATCGCTAAGAATTAATTCAATTTTATCAGGAGATATTCCTTTGAACAGGGAAGAATTTGAGAGAAGAGAATAATCCATGTTTTTCTTCAAAAGTAGTAAATAACTTCCTTAACGAAATATACTCACCCCCTATTGTTTTTTACCTCATCCCCCTTGCCCCCTTCTCCCAGGAGAGAAGGGGGTAATCTATAATATGTTAATGATTTAAGTCCCTCCCCCCTGGGGAAGGGATTTAGGGAGAGGCAAAAAAGCTGTACGGGATTAAGGGGTGAGCATTTGAATCGTAACATTTTTTCATCTATTTTTGATCCTCTAAAAATATATTTAAATGAAAAAAACTATAACACTGGTTTCAATATTGATTTTTTCCGTTTCACATTATGCCTTTTCGCAGGATGAATCTGACTCAAAATTGTTGAAACAATTTCATGCCATTCAAAGCGAAGAGATGATGACATGGATGCAGAAGCTTTGCTCTCCGGAATTTAATGGCAGGCTGGCCGGCACACCCGAATTTATAGCCAGTGCCGAATGGGTGGCTGGAAAACTAAAAGAATGGGGCATTAAACCAGGAGGCGATAATGGAACCTACTTTCAATGGTTCAATTTCCCATACACAGTTGTAAATGATATTGGCAGCTTAACCCTGAATCTGATCCAGTCAGATGGAACCGTAATAAAGAAAAATTATACTTACCCGGAGGAATATTATCCCGGAATGAATTCCGGGAGCGGTGAAATAACCGCTGAAGTTGTTTTTGTCGGATATGGCGTCACGGCCCCCGAACTTAATTACGACGACTATAAAGGGATTGATGTAAAGGGGAAAATTGTATTGATGAACAGGGATGTACCTTACACCGATCCAGGAAACCCTGAATACAAAAAATGGGTGAAATATTGTTATCATCAGTATAAACTTGAAAATGCGGTGAAACATGGTGCGGCCGGTATGCTTTATATAGATGGAGCTCTCGCAAATCCTAATATTTCGTATGATCCTTCAATTATTGTTTGTGGAATAGGACCTCAGCCTCTAGCAGATATTTTTGCCGGACTAAAAACTACCAATAAAGATATTCTAGCTAAAATAACAAAGACTTTCAAGCCTGCCTCTTTCACCACAGGCAAGAATTTTACGATCAGGGCCAATACCACAAGGCATCCTGAAGGAAAAGCCTGTAATGTTATCGGTGTAATAGAAGGTAATGATCCTGTCCTTAAAAATGAGGTTATCATCATAGGCGGTCACCTCGATGCGGTTGGAAAGGCAGGAAAGGTTGTGAACGGAGCGCTTGACAACGGAAGCGGAGTTATAGATATTATGGGTGCTGCCAAAGCAATGGCACTCTCCGGGATCGGATTGAAAAGATCCGTTATGTTTCTTTTTATTGGAGGAGAAGAAGGAGGGCTGGTTGGAAGCACCACTTACACTGAAAGGCCCCTGTTTCCAAAAGACAAAACAATTACCTATATCAACTTGGACATGGTTGGTAATGGAACGGGATTATCGGTAAGTGCAGGAAGCCCTTACAAAGATCTATTAAACTATTTCGTTCAGGCAGATAACCAGTATATTCACCGGACCATCCAAACCTCTGCTCCTGTACCAGGAACATTTTATGGCAGGCCAAGAAGTGATGGTGTCGTTTTCAGCATGGCAGGATACAGGACAATGGACATTGGAACAACAGGATCGGTCAAAAAGGTATATTATCATCTCCCTGGCGATGACCCTGACGGATTGACCATCGACATCATGGAGGATGTTTCCAAAATGGTTTATGTAGCTCTCACAAATATGGCAAATGATATTGAACTTCGGCTGTAGTAGACTCCTGCTCATTACGCTTTAGACTTCTTTAACCCTTCCCATAAAACAAATAATGATTTGAAAATATTTTCTTATTTGTAACATTTGTTACAATTCATATAATTTTATTTCTTCAGTTTTGCAGAAGAAAACTCATAAATACGTACAATATGAAAAGGGATATTCTGAAAATTGATGAGAAACTTTGCAATGGTTGCGGCAAGTGTGTTCCAAACTGTCACGAAGGAGCGCTTAAGGTCATTAATGGAAAGATAAAGCTCACAAGTGAATTAATGTGTGATGGACTTGGCGCTTGCATTGGTCATTGTCCCGAGGGAGCAATTACTATTGAAACCAGGGAGGCTGACCCATTTAATGAAGCACTTGTATTAGAATACCAAGGTCATGAGAGCATTCTGCAACATGAACATGAAGGAGGCGGCTGCCCGGGATCGAGAGCAATGGTTATTGAGAAGCCTTCATTGCAGAAAAATGTCGGATCATCACCAGATCAGCAGTCTGAGTTACGCCAGTGGCCTGTACAGCTGCATCTGATCAACCCTAATTCATCATATTTCAGGAAAGCGGATCTATTAATAGCTGCCGATTGTGTGGCTTTCTCAATTGGCAATTTTCATGGTAACCATCTGAAAGCCAAAACTCTGGCAATTGCCTGCCCAAAACTTGACAACGGAATTGAATCCTATATAGAAAAATTGACTGATCTGATTGATATTGCAAAAGTGAATACGATAACAGTGATGATGATGGAAGTCCCATGCTGCGGAGGTCTGTTAAATATGGTGAGAAATGCTATGAAGAAAGCTTCTTCAAAAGTACCGGTGAAGAAGATTATTATTGGAATTAACGGAGATGTGCTTCTGGATGAATGGGTTTAACGAAAAAACATGAAAAAAATTGAAAATTCTAAACATTGATATACGAAAATGAGATCATATATTTTGTTTATAGAATATTCTGAATTTATTATAACTGATAATTAATATGTTATGCTGTCGAAACAGATGATAAATATCATAATAACAATTATTTAGATTGATTCTTACAATTGAAATTAATATATTTGAATCTTTAGTTTTCAATTCAAAAAGATACGTTTTTTACGTAATCAATACCACATTCTATGGCTTCTAAAGCAATTCCTGACAGATCATCTTCTTCTCGTATTTTTCTGGGATTCGATATAGGGTCTGTCTCTCTGAATACTGTGGTTATTGATGAGAAAAACAATATCCTTGAAGAACACTATGATTATATATATGGCAGACCATTTAATGTCTTGAAAGACAGATTATCCTCTCTGATGGAAAGATACACCGATGAATCGATCAGAGGAATAGCTCTCACAGGTACCGGTGGAAAACTTGCTTCCTCGCTTATCGGGGGAGTTTTTGTAAACGAAATAATTGCACAGGCGACATCAACGGGAGCTCTGTATCCGGAAGCAAAAACAGTTATAGAAATTGGAGGAGAAGATTCCAAATTAATAATTCTGGAGAAAAACCCTGAAAACGGGCATTCACGGCTTGTCGATTTTGAAATGAACAGCATTTGTGCTGCAGGTACAGGATCATTTCTCGATCAGCAGGCCAGAAGAATTGGTGTACCAATTGAAAACGATTTTGGCGCAATGGCTCTTAAATCTGTTGATCCACCCAGGATAGCAGGACGTTGCAGTGTTTTTGCCAAAAGCGATATGATCCATCATCAGCAAATTGCCACTCCGTTACATGATATTGTCGCTGGTTTGTGCTTTGCCCTGGCCAGAAATTTTCGCAGTAATGTTGCAAGAAGTAAAGAAATACGAAAACCTGTTGTCTTTTCCGGAGGAGTTGCAGCAAATACAGGTATGATCAGGGCTTTCAGAGAAACCCTGAATCTCATTGATGGAGACCTTATAGTTCCTACTCACCATTCTGCTATGGGAGCCATAGGCGCCGTCTATTATGCCCGTGATAATAAACTCAATATGAACCATTTCGAAGGAATTAATAAACTTGAGGAATATCTTGCTGGTACATCAACAAAATTTATAAGTCTCCCTCCTCTTAAGGAATCCATGGCAAAATATTGTAAAGTGGTTTACGGTGTCAAAAAAAATAAAGAGAAATTGGCTGTCTATCTGGGACTTGATATAGGATCATTGAGTACGAATGTTGTCCTGATAGATGAAGAACACAGGGTTGTGGCCCGTCGTTATCTGCCAACTGCCGGCAAACCACTTGAAGCTATCCGTAAAGGCATGACAGAAATTTTCGAAGAAGTGGGAGAAGATATCATTGTGCTCGGAGCTGGTACGACGGGTTCCGGTCGTTACCTAACCGGTGATTTTATTGGCGCCGACAATATTGTCAATGAGATAACTGCACAGGCCACCGCAGCAATTGATTACGATCCTACCGTTGACACCATATTTGAAATCGGAGGACAGGATTCCAAATACATCAGCATTGAGAATGGGGTTGTTGTGGATTTTGAAATGAATAAGGTATGCGCAGCCGGAACAGGCTCATTTCTTGAGGAGCAGGCTGAAAAACTTAATATTAATATTGTTGAGGAGTTCGGATCTATGGCACTGGGTTCCGATAATCCGATAAAACTGGGAGACCGATGCACGGTATTCATGGAATCGGACCTTAATTCATTCATGCAAAAGGGTGCAAGAAACGAAAATCTTGTTGGGGGGCTCGCCTATTCTATCGTCTATAATTATCTGCAAAAAGTAGTAGGCGACAAACGGATTGGAAATAAGATATTCTTCCAGGGTGGAGTCACAAACAATAAAGCTGTGGTAGCTGCCTTCGAACAGGTAGTAGGGAAAAAAATAATAATACCTCCACATTTTGATGTGACAGGGGCAATTGGTGCCGCCATCCTTGCCAAAAGATCGATGGAAAAAGGTCAGAAAACAAGGTTCAAAGGCTTTGGAGTAAGAAATGTCACATATAAGGTCAGCAGGTTTGTTTGCAATGGTTGCACAAATCATTGTGAAATCAGCAGGGTAAAAATAGAAGGTGAAAAGAAATCACTTTACTATGGAGGACGTTGTGAAAAATATGAGACAGATGACAGAAAGAAACTGAATAACAATATTCCAAACCTTTTTACAAAACGCACTGAAATGCTGATGGATGGGTTTGTGGAAAAAGAAACCCGTAATTCAACCTCCATTGGGATTCCAAGAGCCCTGATGGTGTTTTATCAGCAATTTCCCTTCTGGAGAACATTCTTTGAACAACTTGGGTTTACTGTTGTAATATCCAAAGAGTCTGACAAAGCACTTGTAAATAAGTCATTAGAGACTATTACCACAGAAACATGCCTTCCGGTTGAGTTAATGCACGGACATGTTATTGATCTCATCGAGAAGAACGTTGATTATGTTTTTCTTCCTTTCATCGTTAATGCCAAACAGAAGGAAGGAAATCCTACACTTAACTCCAATTGCCCATGGATACAGACATATCCATTCATGATTAAGGCCTCTCTCAGGGGAAAAGTCGATGAATCAAAACTTCTTATGCCCACTTTGCATTTCCGGTTCTTCGAGAGAGCTCTGATGGGCGAGATGACTTCATATTTCAACAGAAAATTTGGGATCAGCAGGAACGAAATAAGGAAAGCAGTTTATAAAGCCGATGAAGCTCAGACCTCATTTGAAAAGCGTCTTATAGATTATGGCAAAGAGGTATTTAATTCAATACCTGCAAACTGCCGTCCTGTAGTACTTTTGGGAAGACCATATAACGGTACCGATCAGCACCTTAATCTTGGGCTTGTTGAGAAGCTTATAGGCCTGAACGTAATGCCAATACCGCTGGATATGCTTGACCTTTCGGAATACAATATATTTGCAAACTACAGGAATATGTATTGGCCCAATGGTCAAAAGCTGATCGCTGCAGCGCAGCTGGTAGCAAAAAACGATAAACTGCATGCTGTCTATCTAAGCAACTTCCGTTGCGGACCCGACTCATTTATCTGGCATTATGTTACTGAGGAATTAAAAGGCAAGCCCTTTCTCCATCTTGAGATTGACGAACATTCAGCCGATGCAGGAATGGTGACAAGAATTGAAGCATTCCTTGATAGTCTTAGCGGATCGGAGAAAAATGAGAAAAAACAAGTTACAATCTTCAGACCGCGGCCCAGCCCGGCTTCACCACAAAAGGACAGAACATTGTATTTTCCATATATGAACGATAGCGCTTACATGATTTCCGCTGCTGCCCGCAGTTGCGGTATCCCTTCAGAAGTGCTCCCGAAACAAACATCTGAGGATCTGGCGCTTGGACGAAAATACACTTCATCAAAAGAGTGTTTTCCCATGATATGCACAACAGGCAGTTTTCTGAAAAAGCTGATGGAACCGGGTGCAGATCCATCAAAAATGAGCTTTTTTATGCCCGATCATAACGGACCGTGCCGGTTTGGTCAGTATAACCAATTTCACAGAATTCTTTTCGACAGACTGGGGTTTCAGAATGCTGAGCTTATTACGCCTTCAAATGATACATCTTATGAAGATGTTGCTGGCGAGCATGGTCAGAAATTCAGGATAAGTGCATGGAAAGGGTTTGTAGTCGCCGACTTCCTCCATAAGCTCCACAGGGAAACCCGGCCTTATGAGCTGAACAAAGGAGACTCGGACCGGCTATATGAAGATTCACTTTCAAAACTGATAAAATGTATTGAAAACGGATCAAATGGTCTTCATAAAACACTAGTTGGGATTACCTCAGATTTTATAGCCATAAGGGTTGATAAGAGCTGCAGAAAACCTGTAGTTTCAATAATCGGTGAGATTTTCATGCGCGATAATTCTGCCTGCAATGGCAATATCGCAAAAAGGCTGGAAGACCTTGGCGTTGAAGTCATTGTAGCTCCATTTTCTGAATGGATAACATATTCAACATACCGTTTTGCACGCGACAGCAGATGGAAAAACGATAACAGAGGTATTATCAAATCAAAAATTCAGGGAATAGGCCAGGAAGTAATTTCAGCTTCACTTCTCCGCGGTATTGAAAAATTTACTGATCATGAAAAAGATGTATCGCTTCATGATATGCTAAGTCTATGTAATAAATATATTAGTCAATTCTATGACGGTGACCCGGCTGTATCAATCGGAACATCTGTAGCACTGGCTCAGCGAGGGATTTCGGGAATCGCTGCAATTCTGCCATTCACCTGTATGCCGGGAACTCTTGTGTCTTCCGTAAGTGATACTTTCAGGAAAGATCATAACAATATTCCTTTTATCAATATTGCCTTTGATGGACAAGACTCTGTATCAATTGATACCAGGATGCAGGCTTTTGTTTTTCAGGTGAAGGAGTATGCCATGGCCCGGAAACGGGTTCCGACAGGTCTGTAAAGACAAAAGATAAAAGTCAAGAATGTTGTTGGTTACTGGTTCCTGGTTCTGAAAGAAACAAGCAACTAACATCTAGCAACATGCATCAAAACAATTAAATAAAGATCCTGAATCCAAGTTCATTGAGAATCTGCCTGACTTTTTCAGCTCCACCTTTCAGTTCCACGGTATATGCCGGAAACTCCCTTCTGATTGGATAATCACCTCTCAGCTTTTCAAAATCAGGAGGTGACAGCCGGAGCCGCATACTATCTTCATCTATGTTATAAGTATGGATCACAGCTTCCCTGACAATTTCTTCTTCTTGCTTATTATTACAATCAATTGATATATAAGGAGAAACAGGAAGGGGGATATTTAAGGGATACCAGTTTTCCAATGGCAGATTAAAATATCTGCATAAGGAATTGACAACCATTGCAGTACCATTAGCTTTACCATCCGTTGAATAGCCTGCAATATGAGGAGTGGCAATATAGGCCTGCTGCATAAGTTCAAGATCGATATCCGGTTCATTTTCCCAGACATCTATTACCGCACCATCCAGTTTTCCGGCATAGAGCATTTTCTTCAACGCATTGGTATCTGTTACTTCACCTCTTGAAGAATTGAAGAACCAGGCACCCTGCTTAAACCTTCCAAAAATCTCTTCATTAAAAAGATGATAAGTAGTATCTTCTCCCGCTATACTCAAAGGCACATGAACTGTAACAATATCAGAGGAAGACAAAACCCTGTTAAGGCTATGAAAATTCTTTATGCCTTCCGATCTAGCCCGAGGCGGATCATTCAACAGTACATTCATTCCCATTCTTCTGGCAAACATTTCAACCTTTGATCCGACATTGCCAACTCCGATTATTCCTAATGTCTTGTCCTTCAGGTTAAAGTGGAACTCTGAGGAAATATTCAATAGCGCTGCAGCAATGTACTGCTGAACCGATGATGAATTACATCCCGGAGCATTGGTCCATCTGATATTCTTTTTTTTACAATACTGTTTATCTATATGATCAAACCCTATAGTAGCAGTACCAATAAATTTAACACTTGTCCCTTCCAGAAGGTTACTGTTGCATTTTGTTCTTGTACGGGTCAGCAATGCATCAGCCTCCTTCAATATTTCTGCGTTAATCAGATTGGCTGGTAGATAAACCACTTCTGCATAAGGTTCAAGAGCTCCCTTAAGAAATGGAATTTTATCGTCTGCAACTATCTTCATCTCATTTCATTTATTGTAAAAGCTAATGCTTTTCATCTATCTGGCTTTCAGTTTGCCATTAATTGCCTTCTTGTTGATTCTCTGTTCCTACTCCGCGGTTTTTAGCATAAGCTCCTTTTTAGTTACACAGAGGGTCTCAGAGAATACACAGAGATTCACAGAGTTTAAATGACCATTCTTTCATCATTCTATTAATAAAAATCTCTGAAGCTCTTTATAAAGTTTCTGTACCGGCAACCCCACTACATTGAAATAGGATCCATCAATATGACTGCAGGCAACAATACCGATCCATTCCTGAATTCCATAAGCTCCCGCCTTATCATAAGGCCTGTATCTCTCGATATAATAATATATTTCTTCATCTGAAAGAGAGTCAAAAGTAACTTTTGTTGAGTCAGAAAATGTAAATTGTTTTGACTGAGAAAGAAGCGACACACCTGTGATAACTTCATGTGTATTTCCGGAAATTTCTTTCAATATACGAGCTGCATCATTCCTGTTGACAGGCTTACCAAGTACCCGGTTATTGCACCATACGATAGTATCAGCGGCTATAACTATCTCATTATACGATATTTCATTTTTAAAAGAAGCTGCCTTTTCATGCGCTACATATCTGGCAATCTCTTCACCGCCAAGACCTTCGGGATAAGTTTCGGAATATTCCCTGGTTACAACTTCAAATTTAAGACCAAGTTCCTGCAATAATTGCTGTCTCCTGGGGGAGTGCGATGCAAGGATTATTTCATAGTCGTTGAGTTTGTCAATAATCATCAGAAGAGATTCCAGGTAAGTATTGCTTTAACCAGAACAGAGTAAAGCACACCGGTTAACATTACAATTTTCATCATCCTGCTGGCACGATGGAGCTGTTTCTGTTCATTGCCCACAAGCAGGGAGTAAATGACATACAACAATGGCGCAACAATCAAAACATTAACATAGATCAACGTTATGGTATCATTTATAAAAAAGTGACATACCAGGTAAAGCAAAACTATTGTTATGATTATCAGACATATCGATACTATTTTTGATGAAAGTACTCCTATAACTACCGGAACAGTATTTCTTCCATAAGCTATATCGCCTTCAAAGTCTTCGATATCCTTGATTATCTCGCGTATAAGATTAGTCAAAAAGGCAAAAAGGGCAAATCCTCCAACCCAGTAAATAATAATGTTTATATCAGGTAGCCTGATAGCATTCAGCGTATAAAATTTATATAATGCGGGCCATTCATAAAAAACTACAAGCATAGGAACCAAACCTGTAAGAATCGCCACTATAATATTCCCGATCAAAAATTGTCTTTTGTAACTGGCAGAATAGAAGTACAGCAAACCTGAGACCACCAGGAACAGCGTACCAAGCCATATATAACCGGCTTTATAGGAAAGATAGAACCCTGAGGTTACGCCGGCAATATTAAAAACTGAGTGCCACATTATGGCCTGACGACGAGGTATTTTGGTACCTACAATTACTTTTCCCTTGTTTATCAGATCAGTCTTTATATCAAAATAATCATTAATAACATATCCGCCGGCTGTTATAAAGACTGTGGATACAATCAATAAAATAAAGTCATACCATGGAAATTGGAGAGTCATCGGTATTTCTTCCCCGCTTCCTTTTATTAAAATTACTCCGATCCTGTTGATTACAGGAGCAAGAACTGCGTATCTCATCAGCACCATTGTGAGGATCACCATAAGGAGATTCTGCCATCTTATCAGCTTAAGGAAGTCTTTCATAATTTACCATGTAAAAGCGTCTGAATCCATCCACTTATTATGTAATCGAAGCACCTGTTCAATGACATCCCTGGCGCAGCCTTCACCCCCTTTTTTATCGGATATATACGAAGAGATCTGTTTGATTTCACTGTCTGCGTCAGAGGGACACACCGGAATACCTGCTTCCTTCATTACTTCAAAATCAGGAATATCGTCGCCCATAAATAAAACGTCTGATTTATGGAGGCCATGCTTCTTAAGAAAACCTTTAAAATCGTCAAGCTTATTCCGGCTTTTAAGGTAAATATCACATACTCCCAGTCTTTTTAACCTCTTCTGATAGTCCTTTGAACTACTTCCCGAAATAATACCAATATGATAGCCTTTTTTCATTGCAAGCTGGAGAGCATACCCATCGCGAAGGTTGACAGTTCTGTTAGGCACACCAAAGGAATTCAGGCTTATCGTCTGTAATGACAAAACACCGTCAATATCAAAAATGAAAGCTTTTACTCTTGCCAAATCCTCTTTAAAATTAGCCATTATAATTGCTTGTTTCTTGTTGCTTGTTGCTTGTTGGTTGTTTCTCAGATCAGAACCAGCAACCAGTAACCAGCAACTTTAGTAACTTTTGTTTTTACTTTTTATAGTATTCAATAATTGACAGTGTCATATCATTGTAAATCTTTTGCATCTCTGGTGAGAAAGATAGTAATTCCAGGTGTTTTTTAATAGTGTTCTGATCATTTCTAACAGCAGGTCCTGTCTGCGAGTTTTCCGGCCCTGAATCGATCGCTTTTGAAAATGTCTCTTTAATTAACTCTGTAAGTATATCAAAAGTAAAACCCGCTCGTAAAGCAACGTTCTTACTCAGGGTAAGCATATGATTTGTAAAGTTGCAGGCAAAAACAGCAGAAAGATGAAGTATTCTTCTTTGCTCAGCATCTAATAAATGTACTTCTCCACCAATTGATTCTGCGAGTGTTTTGAGAATGGCAGCTGATATATCATCGGAACATTCAAGTAAGAAAGGGAGATCAATGAAGTTTATTTTCCTGCCTTTGGAGAAAGTCTGCAAAGGGTAAAGAATGCCTTTGTGTCCGAAATGTTCAGGAAAAACATCGAGGCCAATACTGCCGGCAGTATGCGCCACCACAGCTTCATTGCTGCACCTGATTGATTCCAACACTTTTTCTAAATTACGGTCGGGAACAGCGACAATTATAACTTTTGAAGTAACAGGAAATAAAAGATCACGTGACCATGATGCTTTACAGGAACCGGCTAAAGCTTTGCCACTGACCTCGCTCTCCGAAACAACAATATCTATTTTGTAACCGGCATGAAACAATTCTTTGCACAAAGCTTCTGCAACTCTTCCTGCCCCGGCAAAAGAAATGTTGTTCTGATACATCATTCAATTTTTCAGAAATATACAAAATTACCTGAATTTCTGATAAGGCAGAATGAAAGAAGATATATCTCTAATTCCGGGGAGTTGTAGAATTCAGATTAGTGCCAGTTCCCGGTTTGTCCTTGCCATAAAGATTCTGAAAGAGGTCAGTAACCTGGATATCATATGTCTTATATAAACTCTGATAGGCAGAATTGCTTGACTGATAAACATAATTGCAGTCCCAGTAAACATCTCCAGATACCTGCAATATATCACCTTGTTTGGCTTCAGCGAGTTTTGGAAACATCTGGGAAGGATTACAGAAAATATAAGTCGAATAAGTGTCACCTACTGTTTGCGCATAAATTGTACCTCCTCCGTCAGTCCATGTAATTGTGCAGGATGTTGAGGCAAAGGTTGATAGAACATCTTTCCCACAGCCGCATTTTGCCTGTTTCTTGCAACCTGAATATGAAAAAACCGGGGCTATTATAATTAATACGACAAAGATTCTTTTTATTGCATTTCCTCTCATTTGGGATAGGTCTTATTCTTTTATCTGTAATTAACGAACAAAGTAAACATTTATTTTATGCCTGGGCTGTCGGCCCGCCAAAATTTAAAGGCAGAGCCGGCCCTGATCCTTTGACCTCCTTGATTGTTCCATGGACAGATTCATACTTTGCTATGTTATCCTGAAGCGCTGCAACGAGTCTTTTTGCATGTTCAGGAGTAAGAATAATCCTCGATTTCACCTGAGCTTTAGGCACGCCCGGCATTATCCGCACAAAATCGATTACAAATTCAGAAGCTGAGTGAGTTATTACCGCAAGATTGGAATAGGTTCCCTGTCCAACTTCTTCGCTCAGTTCAATACTGATCTGTGTAGGGTTCTTGGGATCTGTCATTTATGTCAATTGTTAGTCCTATTTACCTGGTTCGGCTTCAGTTTCCTGTTCTACGCCAACAAGATTTTCATATTCTTCGAGTGATCCGACAATGATACCGTTATATTGCCTTTGGCCTGTTCCTGCAGGTATAAGGTGACCAACAATCACATTTTCTTTAAGTCCTTCCAGTCTGTCGATCTTACCTAATATAGCTGCCTCGTTCAATACTTTTGTTGTCTCCTGGAATGAAGCTGCAGAGAAGAAGCTCTTCGTCTGCAATGAAGCCCGGGTAATTCCCTGGAGAACCTGGCTTGAAGTTGCGGGTATAGCATCCCTGGCCTCTACAATCTTAAGGTCGCGACGCTTAAGAACAGAATTGTCATCTCTTAGCTTGCGGGCCGAAATGATCATCCCCGGTCGCAGGGTCTGAGAATCACCACCATCAATTATAACTTTCTTGCCATAGATCCAGTCATTCTCATCCATGAATTCAAGCTTATCAACAACCTGACGTTCAAGAAATTTAGTATCACCCGGATCGACGATCTCAACTTTACGCATCATCTGCCGTACAATTATCTCGAAGTGTTTGTCATTGATCTTAACACCCTGCAGACGGTACACTTCCTGGATCTCATTTACAATATACTCCTGAACTTTTGTAGGTCCTTTAATTGCAAGGATATCAGAAGGTGTAATAGCTCCATCGGAAAGCGGAACACCAGCTTTTACATAATCATTCTCCTGGACAAGTATCTGTTTTGACAATGGAACCAGGTATTTCTTGGTCTCATCTGTCTTTGATTTGATTGCGATTTCCCTGTTCCCTCTTTTTATTTTGCCGAAAGTAACTTCACCATCGATTTCAGATACTATTGCCGGATTGGATGGGTTACGTGCTTCGAAAAGCTCAGTAACACGCGGCAGACCACCGGTGATATCACCTGATTTCCCGACTGCACGTGGTATCTTGGCAAGTACTTCACCTGCTTCAACCATTTTATTTGTATCTACCACAAGGTGAGATCCTACCGGGAGGTTATATACCCTTAATTCTTCACCTTTTGGATTCAGGATTTTAATTGCAGGGTTCTTAGTTTTATCACGGCTTTCAATAATAACTTTCTCCTTAAATCCGGTCTGTTCGTCTGACTCTTCACGGAAAGTTATTCCTTCAATAAGAAAGTCATATCCGATCTTTCCTGACATTTCCGAAATAATGACAGCATTGAAAGGATCCCATTCACAAATAAGTTTTCCTTTTTCAATCTCCTGACCTGGTTTTATATAAAGCTTTGATCCATAAGGAATTGTATGTGTAGTGAGGGCAATACCGGTTTTCTTGTCAACGATTCTGAGTTCAGCAAGACGTCCGATTACTATATCTATATCACCTTTTTCGGCATCTTTTTTGGGAACGGTTCGAATCTCCTCAATTTCGGCGATACCACCGTAACGTGCAACAAGCCTCGATTCAGTAGTAATATTTGATGCTGTACCTCCGACATGGAATGTACGGAGTGTCAGCTGAGTTCCGGGTTCACCGATACTCTGAGCTGCAATTACACCAACAGCTTCACCCTTCTGAACCATGCGTCCGTTTGCCAGGTTACGACCGTAGCATTTGGCGCATACTCCCTTCTTGGATTCGCATGTGAGAACCGAACGGATCTCAACCTGCTCAATCGGCGAATCTTCAATTTTCTTAGCCAGGTCCTCGGTAAGTTCCTGTCCTGATTCGACGATTAATTCACCAGTTAAAGGATTATATATATTATGAACTGTAGTACGACCAAGAACTCTCTCGTATAATGATTCAACTACTTCTTCATTCTTTTTGATTGCTGTGGCAATAAGTCCGCGTAGCGTTCCGCAGTCTTCTTCATTTATTATGACATCCTGAGAAACGTCTACAAGACGTCGTGTAAGGTAACCTGCATCAGCTGTTTTCAGAGCCGTATCTGCAAGACCTTTACGAGCACCGTGAGTTGAGATAAAGTATTCAAGAACCGAAAGCCCTTCTTTAAAGTTCGAAAGGATAGGGTTTTCGATAATTTCAGAACCGGTAGCTCCTGATTTCTGAGGTTTAGCCATAAGACCCCTCATACCTGACAGCTGACGAATCTGTTCTTTTGAGCCCCTTGCGCCCGAGTCAAGCATCATGTAAACAGAATTAAATCCCTGCTTGTCAGTGGACAATTGCTTCATCAGGGTCTGGGTAAGCCTTGCATTAACATGTGTCCAGATATCAATTATCTGATTATAACGTTCGTTATTAGTAATGAAACCCATACTGTAGTTATTCAACACCTCTTCGACCTGTTCGTAACCTTCGGCAACGAATTTCGTTTTTTCTTCAGGTATAATCACATCGTCAAGGTTAAATGACAAGCCTCCTTTAAATGCGGAATAGAATCCAAGATTCTTAATATCATCAAGGAAATTTGCAGTTTTTGCAGTACCTGCAAGTTTAAGAACCCGTCCGATAATATCCCTTAGAGATTTTTTCGTAAGAATCTCATTGATGTAACCTACTTCTGTAGGTACAAACTGATTAAAAATAACTCTTCCGACAGTCGTTTCTATAAGATGGTTTATAAGTTCGCCATCTTTCCTGTCGAATGCTTTCACCTTTATATGAGCATGAAGGTCAATAACTCCTTCATTGTATGCAATGTTTACTTCCTGTGGTGAATAGAAAATCAGACCTTCACCTCTTACTTTTTCAGTTTCAGTGCTCTTACGGCCTTTGGTAATATAATAAAGACCAAGAACCATATCCTGGGAAGGAACGGTAATTGGCGCTCCGTTTGCAGGGTTCAGGATGTTATGTGATGCAAGCATAAGCATCTGAGCTTCGAGTACTGCACCATTGCCGAGCGGAAGGTGAACAGCCATCTGGTCACCGTCGAAGTCAGCGTTGAAAGCAGTACAAACAAGCGGGTGCAGCTGAATAGCTTTTCCTTCAATAAGTTTCGGCTGAAATGCCTGAATACCCAGTCTGTGAAGTGTGGGAGCACGGTTAAGTAGAACCGGATGTCCCTTGAGTACGTTTTCAAGTATATCCCAAACAACAGGATCTTTCCTGTCAACTATTTTTTTTGCCGATTTTACAGTTTTAACAATACCGCGTTCAATCAATTTCCGGATTATGAATGGCTTGTAAAGTTCCGCTGCCATATCCTTAGGTAATCCGCATTCGTGCAGACCAAGTTCCGGACCAACAACTATAACGGAACGTGCAGAGTAGTCAACCCTCTTACCAAGCAGATTCTGACGGAACCTTCCCTGTTTCCCTTTCAGACTGTCGCTGAGTGATTTAAGAGGACGGTTAGCATCTGTTTTTACAGCATTTGCTTTTCTTGAATTATCGAACAGTGAATCAACTGCTTCCTGGAGCATACGTTTCTCATTACGCAGGATCACTTCAGGAGCTTTGATCTCGATAAGTCTTTTCAGACGGTTGTTTCTGATAATTACCCTTCTGTAAAGATCGTTAAGGTCACTGGTTGCAAACCTGCCGCCATCGAGAGGTACGAGAGGCCTCAATTCGGGCGGAATAACAGGAACAACTTTAATGATCATCCATTCAGGTTTGTTAACCTGCTTAGAATCTCTGAAGGCTTCAACAACCTGTAACCGTTTAAGAGCTTCATTTTTACGCTGTTGTGAAGTTTCTGTATTTGCCCTGTGACGCAGCGAATATGACATTTCGTCGAGATCAATACGACTGAGAAGCTTATATAAGGCTTCGGCACCCATATCAGCAACAAATTTGTCGGGATGATTATCTTCAAGATACTGGTTTTCTTTGGGAAGCGATTCAGTGATCTCAAGATATTCTTCTTCTGTAAGAAAATCAAGATACTTAACGCCATCCACAGCTTTTATGCCAGGATTTATAACGACATATCTCTCATAGTAGATAATTGAATCGAGCTTCTTGGTAGGAAGACCAAGAAGATATCCTATTTTATTTGGTAATGAACGGAAATACCAGATATGAGCAACAGGAACAACAAGTGAAATATGTCCCATCCTTTCCCTGCGCACCTTCTTTTCTGTTACTTCAACACCGCAACGGTCGCAAACTATGCCCTTATAACGGATTCTTTTATATTTTCCGCAATGACACTCATAATCCTTTACCGGCCCAAATATCCTCTCGCAGAATAATCCATCGCGTTCAGGTTTATATGTACGGTAATTTATTGTTTCAGGCTTCAGTACTTCACCACTTGAACGATCAAGTATTTCTTCAGGTGAAGCCAGACCTATTGAGATTTTTGAGTAACTGGTTTTTGTTTTGTTATCTCTTCTGAATGACATATGCTGAATATTTTTTAAACTAAAACTAAAAATTCAAAAACCTGGCGAAATACCTGAATTAATCAAGTATAACGCTCAGTCCGAGACCTCTCAGTTCATGAAGGAGAACATTAAGTGATTCAGGAATACCGGGTAAAGGCATTGGTTCGCCTTTAACTATTGCTTCGTATGCTTTGGCACGGCCAACAACATCATCAGACTTAATTGTGAGAATTTCCTGAAGAATATGAGCTGCACCGAATGCTTCGAGTGCCCATACTTCCATTTCACCAAAACGCTGACCTCCGAACTGGGCTTTACCGCCTAATGGCTGCTGAGTAATAAGTGAGTATGGTCCGATTGAACGGGCATGCATCTTATCGTCAACCATATGGCCCAGTTTGAGCATATATATAACGCCTACGGTTGCAGGCTGATCGAATCGTTCGCCGGTACCACCATCATACAGATAAGTCTTTCCAAACTTTGGAACGTCAGCCTTTTCAGTATACTCAGTTATCTGATTTATCGTTGCGCCATCGAAAATAGGTGTTGAAAATGTCAGTCCAAGTTTCTGCCCGGCCCAGCCAAGAACAGTTTCGTAAATCTGCCCGAGGTTCATCCTCGAAGGAACACCAAGAGGGTTAAGAACTATATCGACAGGGGTACCATCTTCAAGGAAAGGCATATCTTCTGCCCTGACGATTCGTGCAACAATACCTTTGTTACCATGTCGTCCGGCCATCTTATCTCCTACTTTTACCTTTCTCTTTTTGGCTATATATACTTTGGCAAGACGAACGATACCGGCAGGAAGTTCATCTCCTATTGTGATATTGTATTTCTTGCGTTTGTAAATGCCATCAATCTCTTTATGCTTGATTATATAATTATGGAGAAGTTGTTTAATACTGTCGTTTTTCTTTTTATCTGTAGTCCACTTATTCGGGTTGGCATTCAGAAAATCGACCTCCTGAAGCTGTTTCAAAGTGAATTTGCTTCCCTTTGGAATTACGTCGACATTCAGGTAATCTTTGACTCCCTGTGATGTTTTGCCATTTACAAGAATGAAAAGCTTGTCGACAAGTCTTGCTTTCAGTTCATCAGCGCTTCTGTTGAACTCAGTTTCAATTTTGTCAAGCAAAGGTTTTTCAACCGCTTTCGCTTTCCTGTCTTTAATAGCCCTTGTAAAGAGTTTTTTATCGATAACGACGCCATCAAGTGACGGTCCGGCCTTAAGTGAAGCATCTTTTACGTCGCCAGCTTTATCGCCAAAGATGGCACGAAGCAATTTCTCTTCAGGTGACGGATCAGATTCTCCTTTAGGTGTGATCTTGCCAATAAGTATATCTCCAGGTCTGATGCGTGCTCCAATCCTGATAAGACCATTCTCATCAAGGTTCTTTGTCGCTTCCTCGCTTACATTGGGGATATCGGATGTAAGTTCCTCAAGACCACGTTTTGTATCACGCACCTCAAGCTGATATTCATCGATATGAACAGAAGTAAAGTAATCTTCCTGAACAACCTTCTCAGAAATTACAATCGCATCTTCAAAGTTGTAGCCTTTCCATGGCATGAAGGCAACTTTAAGGTTTCTTCCCAGAGCCAGCTCACCGTGTTTCGTACCATAGCCTTCAGAAAGCACCTGACCTTTACTTACCTTTTCCCCTTTTCTTACAATAGGTATAAGATTAATGCAGGTATTCTGGTTGGTTTTCCGGTATTTTGGAAGCGTATAACGTTTGATATCGTCATCAAAACTAACGAACTTTTCTTCATCGGTACGTGTATACCTTACAACTATTTCATTCGAATCTACATATTCCACTACTCCGTCACCTTCAGCTGTGAAAAGAATACGGCTGTCGCTGATCACCTTTGCCTCAAGGCCTGTACCAACGATTGGAGCTTCAGGGTTTATGAGAGGGACAGCCTGCCGCATCATGTTTGAACCCATGAGAGCCCTGTTGGCATCATCGTGTTCAAGGAACGGGATTAGAGAAGCTGCTATAGAAGCAATCTGGTTAGGTGCAACATCCATAAGGTCGACCTTTGATACTTCCTCAAACGGGTAATCAGCTTCATATCTGCATTTTGCTCTCGGGCTTTCAAAATGTCCGTCTTTAAGTAAGGTAGCATTTGCCTGGGCAATCATTTTTTCCTCTTCCTCTTCAGCACTCAGCCAGACAATTCCATTTTCGCTTAAATCAACCTGTGAGTTATTCACTTTAAGATATGGTGTCTCAATGAAACCCAGATCGTTGATTTTGGCATAAACACAAAGCGACGAGATAAGACCGATGTTAGGTCCTTCAGGTGTTTCGATCGGGCAAAGGCGTCCGTAATGAGTGTAGTGAACATCGCGCACTTCAAAACCTGCTCTTTCACGGGAGAGACCGCCTGGTCCGAGAGCCGACATACGACGTTTGTGCGTCATTTCGGCAAGCGGGTTTGTCTGGTCCATGAACTGCGAAAGCTGGTTAGTCCCAAAGAATGAATTTATAACCGACGAAAGTGTCTTTGAGTTAATCAGGTCGACAGGCGTAAACACCTCATTATCCCTGACGTTCATTCTTTCGCGGATTGTACGGGCCATACGTGCAAGACCCACGCCGAACTGTGCAAAAAGCTGTTCTCCGACTGTACGTACCCTTCTGTTGCTCAGGTGGTCGATATCGTCAATATCGGTCTTTGAGTTGATAAGCTCAATCAGGTAACCGATAATTTTGATAATATCTTCTCTTGTAAGGATCTTAACATTCATCTCAGTGTTAAGTCCCAGTTTTTTATTGATTCTGTAGCGTCCTACCTCACCAAGGTCATATCTCTTGTCTGAGAAGAACAGTTTGTCTATTACATCGCGGGCTGTTGCCTCGTCAGGAGGTTCAGCGTTGCGAAGCTGACGGTAAATATAGATAACTGCTTCTTTTTCTGAGTTACAGGGATCTTTCTGAAGTGTGTTGTATATTATTGCATAATCCGAAAGAGTTGTATCGTCTTTGTGCAGAAGAATTGCTTTTGCACCTGAATCGACTATCATGTCGACATGTTCTGGTTCGATAACAGTCTCTCTGTCGAGAATTACTTCATTTCTTTCAATTGAAACAACTTCGCCGGTATCTTCATCAACAAAATCTTCAACCCAGGTCTTTAGGACTCTGGCAGCCAGTTTACGTCCGACGAGTTTCTTAATATTTGTTTTTGATACTTTATGTTCTTCAGCGAGGTTAAAAATCTCTAGTATCTCTTTATCGCTTTCGAACCCGATTGCTCGGAGAAGTGTAGTTACCGGCAGTTTTTTCTTCCTGTCGATATAGGCATACATTACATTATTGATATCAGTGGCAAATTCTATCCACGATCCTTTGAACGGGATAATTCTGGCAGAATATAGTTTTGTACCGTTTGCATGGACACTTTGTCCGAAGAAGACACCGGGTGAACGGTGCAACTGGGAAACAACAACTCTTTCAGCGCCATTTATAACAAATGTAGCACGTTCAGTCATATATGGCACTGTTCCAAGATATACATCCTGGATAACCGTATCGAAATCCTCATGTTCAGGATCTGTACAGTAAAGTTTCAGTTTTGCTTTTAGCGGAACACTGAAAGTCAGTCCGCGTTCAATACATTCTTCTATTGTATAACGTGGAGGGTCTATATAATAATCCAGAAATTCAAGAACGAAATTGTTCCTTGTATCAGTTATCGGGAAATTTTCGGTAAAGACCTTGAAAAGTCCTTCTCTTTTCCTATTTTCGGGAGTAGTTCCAAGCTGAAAGAACTCACCGAATGATTTCAACTGAACCTCCAGAAAATCAGGATAATCGAGTTGGTTTTTTCTGGATGCGAAACTTATTCTTTCGGTATTTTTTGAGGACATTTATTAAAAGATTAAGTGAACTTATAATTTAAAGAACAAAAAGGCTTAGTCCCGAAAAATCGGGACTAAACCTATAACCCATCAAACAGGTATAACTTATTTAAGTTCAACTTCAGCTCCTGCTTCTACTAATTGACTTTTAATTGCTTCAGCTTCATCTTTGGAAACACCTTCTTTAACTGGAGAAGGAGCAGCATCAACTACTGCTTTGGCTTCTTTCAGTCCAAGTCCGGTTATATCCTTTACTAATTTAACAATCTGTAATTTCTGACCGCCTGCTGCTTTTAGGATAACGTCGAAAGTTGATTTCTCTTCAACAGCGACAACATCACTTGCTGCCGGTCCGGCGGCTACAACTGCAGCTGCAGCTGGTTCAATGCCATACTCATCTTTAAGTATTTTAGCGAGTTCGTTTACTTCTTTTACAGATAAGTTAACCAGTTCTTCTGCAAATTTCTTAAGATCTGCCATTTTTATCGATTTTTAATTTAATTATACTTTAATTATTCTTCTCTTTTTGATAGTGTTTCAAGAACACCATGAATTTTTGTTCCACCCGACTGGAGTGCACCGATAACGTTTTTGGCTGGTGATTGTAATAGCATAATTACATCGCCTATCAGTTCAAATTTAGTTTTAACGGAGATAAGAGCTTCAAGCTGGTTCTCTCCAACATAAACTGATTCCTGAACGTATGCACCTTTAAGCACAGGTTTATCATGTTTCTTACGGAATTCCTTTATAAGTTTTGCAGGACCATTTCCGGTTTGTGTGAACATGATGGACGTTGTACCTTTCAGAACCGGATACAGTTCGTCAAAGTTTCCATTAGACTGCTCCAGAGCTCTTTTAAGCAGAGTATTCTTAACAACAACGAGTTTAATGTCGTTTTCGAAACACTTTCTTCTCAGGTCACTGGTATCAGCGGCATTAAGCTGAGCAGTATCAGTCAGATAAAAGTGGCTGTACTTCTTTAATCTCTCAGCAAGGCTGTCTATGATAGCATTTTTTTCTTCGCGTCTCATTATTTCTTCAAGTTTTAACTTAACTAATTAATCATCAAGACCTTTAGGATCGATCTTAACCCCAGGACTCATGGTACTGGAAATGAATACGCTACGAATGTAGGTTCCTTTAGCAGCTGCTGGTTTAAGTTTGTTTACAATAGAGATAAACTCTCTTGCATTGTCGACGATCTTATTTGGTTCGAATGAGACTTTTCCGATTGAGGCATGAATGATTCCGCTTTTGTCAACTTTGAAATCAATCTTACCCTGCTTCACTTCTTTAACAGCCTTACCAATTTCCATAGTAACAGTTCCACTCTTTGGGTTGGGCATCAGTCCGCGTGGACCGAGGATTCTACCTAACTGACCGACCTTTCCCATAACAGATGGCATGGTTATTATAACATCCATATCTGTCCAACCACCTTTGATCTTTTCAACAAAGTCGTCAAGACCAACAAAATCAGCTCCGGCTTCTTTTGCTTCGGCTTCCTTATCGGGTGTGCAGAGCACTAAAACACGTGTCTCTTTACCTGTTCCATGAGGAAGGGAAACTACGCCGCGAACCATCTGATTGGATTTCCTCGGATCTATACCTAACCTTACATCTAAATCGATCGAAGCATCGAATTTGGTTTTGGTCATATCCTTAACCAGAGAAGAAGCCTCTTTCAATGTATAAAGTTTGTCCTTATCGAGTTTTTCAAGAGCAAACTTCTGGTTTTTGGTAAGTTTAGTCATTTTTTCTCCTAATTAATTATTTTACGGGGAATTCTCCTTTAACGGTGATTCCCATACTTCTGGCCGTACCAGCTACCATTCTCATTGCGGACTCAACTGTAAAACAGTTTAAATCCTCCATTTTATCTGATGCAATTGTTTTGACCTGGTCCCAGGAAACTGAAGCTATTTTATCGCGGTTAGGTTCCTGAGAACCCTTCTTTGCTTTAGCAACTTCAAGAAGCTGTACAGCAACCGGTGGAGTTTTTGTGACAAACTCAAATGATTTGTCTGCAAAAACTGTTATTACTACCGGTATTACTTTTCCAGCTTTGTCCTGAGTCCTCGCATTAAATTGCTTACAGAAATCCATTATGTTTACACCTTTCGAACCCAAAGCAGGTCCAACAGGTGGTGATGGATTAGCGCCTCCGCCTCGAATCTGTAACTTGATTAGTCCAGCAACTTCTTTTGCCATAATATAAAATTTGCGTGTTTATTGCGAGAGCTTGATAGTTATTCAGGAAGCATTATGAATATTACAACTATCAATATCTTCAGTTAATTTTCTTTTTCCACCTGCATAAAACTAAGCTCAAGCGGGGTTTTTCTGCCAAATATTTTTACCATCACTTTAAGCTTTTTCTTTTCATCATTTACCTCTTCAATTATTCCGGTGAAACTATTGAATGGTCCGTCGATCACTTTAACCGATTCTCCGACGAAGAATGGAACATTCAGTTCCTCATCGCTGGCATTCAGTTCATCCACTTTACCGAGTATTCGGTTAATCTCAGATTTTCTGAGTGGTACAGGCTCACCATCATGCGAACCCAGAAATCCGATTACATTCGGCACATTTCTCAATAAATGAGGTATTTCTCCGGTAAGAACAGCCTCAACAAGAACATAGCCAGGAAAAAATGTCCTCTCTTTGCTGATTTTCTTGCCCGCTCTTATCTGATAAACCTTTTCAGTAGGGATCAGAACCTGTGAGACAGAATCTTCGAGTTTAAGACGCACAACTTCACTATCGATATATTCCTTGACCTTTTTTTCTTTTCCACCGATAGCACGAAGTACGTACCACTTCTTAATAATCTCACTCATTGGAACCTTCTCCTGTTTAGTATAACAAACTGTAAATGAATTGCATTGCCCGGCTAAATATAAAATCCATACCGGCAACTAAAACAGCAAATATCAACGTAGTAACCATTACTAAAACTGCGCTGTTCTGAAGTTCGCTCCACGTTGGCCAGGTTACCTTATGTACAAGTTCTGTAAATGATTCCTGAAAATATCCTTTTATATTCATAGTTCTAATAATTTTGCACGGGAGGAGAGGCTCGAACTCCCGACACCTGGTTTTGGAGACCAGTGCTCTACCAACTGAGCTACACCCGTATATGATTTTTGTGGTAGGGAATGGTCGCGACCATACCCTACACAATTATCGTATCCAAAACCTTATTCTAAAATCTGAGTTACCTGTCCTGCACCAACTGTTCTGCCACCTTCACGGATAGCGAAACGAAGACCAACATTAATAGCAACTGGATAGATAAGGTCAACAGTAATAGTAACATTATCACCCGGCATAACCATCTCTGTTCCTTCAGGAAGTGTAATCTCACCTGTTATATCAAGAGTTCTTACATAGAACTGGGGACGGTATTTATTATGGAATGGAGTGTGACGTCCACCTTCTTCTTTCTTCAGTACATAAACCTCAGCTTTGATTTTAGTGTGAGGTGTTATTGAACCCGGTTTAGCAAGAACCATACCTCTTTTGATCTCTTTTTTATCAACACCACGAAGAAGCAGACCAACGTTATCGCCGGATTCTCCTCTGTCGAGTATTTTACGGAACATTTCAACCCCGGTACATACTGATTTGCGTTTTGTTGCACCAAGTCCGATCAGTTCAAGTTCATCGCCTGTAAGTACAACACCAGTTTCAATACGACCTGTTGCAACAGTACCACGACCTGTGATTGAAAAGACGTCTTCAACCGGCATAAGAAATGGTTTCTCATTTTCTCTTGGAGGTATCGGGATGAATGAATCCACTGCATCCATCAGTTCCATTACTTTTTCTTCCCATTTCGCTTCTCCATGCATTGCGCCAAGGGCGGATCCACGGATAACCGGAGCATTGTCTCCATCAAACTTATAAAAGTTAAGAAGATCGCGAACTTCCATTTCAACCAGATCAAGAAGTTCCAGATCGTCAACCATATCAACTTTATTCATAAATACAAGCACAGTAGGTACGTTTACCTGGTGTGCAAGAAGAATGTGTTCACGTGTCTGAGGCATTGGGCCGTCATCAGCAGCAACTACCAATATTGCGCCGTCCATTTGTGCTGCACCTGTAACCATATTCTTGATATAGTCAGCGTGACCTGGACAGTCAACGTGTGCATAGTGACGGGTAGCTGTCGAGTATTCAACGTGAGCAGTGTTAATGGTAATGCCCCTCTCTTTTTCTTCGGGTGCATTATCAATTGAGTCAAAATCTCTGATTTCAGAGAGACCCTTTTTGGCAAGGACCATAGTGATCGCGGCCGTCAAGGTGGTCTTACCATGGTCAACGTGACCAATTGTACCAATATTTACGTGCGGTTTCGACCTGTCAAATTTTTCTTTTGCCATAACTCCAAGCGTATTAAATTAAGTTTATCTATAATCAATTATAAATCAAGTTTCCTGTTGAGCCGGAGGGGGGAATTGAACCCCCGACCCCTTCCTTACCAAGGAAGTGCTCTACCCCTGAGCTACTCTGGCCTCAAAAAATGAGCGGGAGACGGAACTCGAATCCGCGACCCTCAGCTTGGAAGGCTGATGCTCTACCAACTGAGCTACTCCCGCCTGATATCGTCCAAAGAGACCTGTAAACTCTTCCATAATACTTTCAAATTTACAGTCGCTATCCGTTTGAAGTGGGGAGAGCAGGATTCGAACCTACGAAGGCATTCGCCAGCAGATTTACAGTCTGCCCCAGTTGGCCACTTTGGTATCTCCCCATTTAAACAGAGTCTTACTCCTAAGACACACATTTTAAAATCTTTCAAGAGCCGATGAAGGGATTCGAACCCCCGACCTGCAGATTACAAATCAGCTGCTCTGACCAACTGAGCTACATCGGCAATTTAAAGAACGCCCCGTGAGTGCATAATCCACCCTTAAAAAACGGTTTGCAAATGTATGAATTTAAATTTTATTTATCAAAATAAAACTATTTATTTTTGTAAATAGATTTATCAGACTCCTCTCATCTTTTGTTTATGCCTGGTAATCTGCTTTTTAAGAGCATCAATAGCTTCATCAGTAGCTTCTTCAAATGTTTTACTTTGCTTACGTGCAAATAAAGGTCCACCCGGTAACTCCAGCTTAATTTCACTAATTTTATTTTCACCTTCCTGATCCTTGTCAAGCCTAAGGTAAACTTCTGCATTAACAATATCTTCATCAAACTGGGTCAGTTTATCCAATTTCTGATGAACAAAGTCAATTAGCTTTTTGTCGGCATCAAACCGCACCGAATGAATCTGAATGTTCATAATAGTACCTCCTGATTTATTATTAATGTTTAAGCCCTTGGATGAGCCTGTTTGTATACTTTTTTTAGTTTTTCAAAGGTGTTGTGAGTGTAAATTTGCGTAGCTGATAAATTTGCATGACCCAGCAGCTCTTTTATTGAATTCAGATCAGCTCCCCTGTTAAGCATATGTGTTGCAAAAGTATGTCGCAGAATATGAGGGCTTTTCTTTTCTATTGTGGTCACCATAGCCAGATAACTATTTACTGTATTATAA
>Ga0224520_1000042_pt1 | contig 45302 bp, 30 predicted proteins | sample CFST25metaG_2_FD_180684 | JGI IMG/M metagenome (GOLD analysis project Ga0224520, IMG submission 180684) | Peat soil microbial communities from Stordalen Mire, Sweden - C.F.S.T-25 | ecosystem: Environmental > Terrestrial > Soil > Wetlands > Peat | place: Sweden: Norrbotten County, Stordalen Mire... | reverse complement strand
TCATTCGGCATCTCAACGAAACCAAATCCTTTGCTTTTCCCAGAGTATTTGTCAATAATGATTTTTGCGGATGTTACTTCGCCATACTCTTCAAAAATTTCTTTTAATTCTGCTTCACTCATTTTAAAATGAAGACTTCCTACGTAAATGTTCATAATTCAATTATTAAAGTATTTATAAAACAGGGACAAAGGTCATATTTATTTTTGAAAACAAAAAATAAATATTCATAATATATTGTATTTAGATAACTTTTTGATATTAAGCACCTTTTCAAATTATAAAAACAAATGTCATATCCAGATCTTAGTATTCTTAATTATTAAACATCCGTCCTGATTATTTTGTTCGCTGGAACCCGTTTTTTTGGCCTTCGTCGCTACTTGCGGTTCCTGATATAGATATGTTTTATATGGTTCTGACCAGATTCCCTCTCATCAATTTCAAAATCAAGCGACCTGATAAGCGGAGTAAGTTTCGGGTAGCCAAAGTTCCTGGGATCAAAATCGGGTTGTTTTTTAAGGATCAGGTTGCCGACATCGCCGAGATACGCCCAGCCGTTTTCATCGGCTAAATCAGTTATAGATGTTGCTATAAGTCTTTTGACGTTGCTGGCAGGGGTCTGTGCCTCATGGTCCTCCGGCTTCTTCTTTTTGACTACGGGTGTTCCTCTTTTCCTTTTTTCCGGAGTGGAATCAAGTGCAATTGCAGTTGAAGTTGAATTTAATATCTCCAGATAGATAAATTTATCACATGCCACAATAAATGGATGAGGTGTTTTCCTTTCGCCGATTCCGATAACTTTCATACCCGCTTCCCTGAGTCTTGTTGCGAGCCTGGTAAAATCGCTGTCACTCGACACAATACAAAATCCGTCAATTTTACCTGAATACAGTATATCCATAGCGTCAATTATCAAAGCTGAGTCTGTTGAGTTCTTGCCTTTTGTGTAACTATACTGCTGAACAGGAGTTATAGCATTTTCAAGCAGAACAGACTTCCATCCCGAAATTGTTGGTTTTGTCCAGTCGCCATAGATCCTCTTAAAAGTTGGTGTTCCATACTTTGCTATCTCCTCGAGCATTCCTTTTACATTGCTGTATGGTATATTGTCGGCGTCAATTAGGACAGCCAGTCGTAAATCATTTAATGTTTGCATAATACGTGTTTAAAAAGATGCAAGTTACTCTAAATTAATGTGAAGCGTATTACATTTTCTTTATCATTGATTATTGGCAATGATTATTTTCCTTGCACTGGCCATAACCTTATCATAACAACCCCGTGTCTGGGTACACTGGCAGTGAATTTTTCATTAAATCCCCCGAGATCTTTTTGCCTCCACAGGTCTCTCACCTTCTGTTTACCTGATATGCTTAAATCAGACCAGTAAGCTGTTACATCTGTTTCAGTTTCACCTCTGTTGAATAATCCTGCTGCAAATGATCCGTCTTCCAATTGTTTTGCCCAGACCTCTGTATCTGCGTTTTTATATATTCTGTGTCCTGGTATTCCCAATGGATCCTGATCAATTTCTATTACCTCATCGTTGGTAAGCAGGCTCAGCGTAAAATTGTCAAGACGTGTTATATCACCACTAAAAATAAGAGGTGCAGCAACTAAGCTCCAGAGAGATACTTGTGTATATTGTTCATTAGGTGTCAGGGGCGTCGGAACTGTTTTCCCTCTCCAGTTGCTCAGATAGCCAAGAAGGAGATAATCAGGATCGTTCCATCCGCCAGGTCCGGCGTAGAGGTGCAGACTGTCTCTGCTGTATACATCAAACCCATCCCTGAATAGAGCTTTACCAATCCCTTCGAATGAACCCCCGAGGTCATCTGCAGTTCTCCAGCTCTGACCACCGACTTTTTTACCCCATTTCCAAACATTGCCCATTCCATACTGACAGAGATTGAGTACAATGTCACGATTTTGTTTTTTAAGTATCTTACTTACAAGCAGGTAAGGTTTCTGGAGATCAGAAAGATTGTCTCTTTTCCCGATGTTGTCATAAGAACACCAGTCATATTTTAAGAAATCGTAACCCCATTCCGCAAATCTCATTATATCCTGTTCCTCGTGTCCATATATACCGGTATGCCCTGCGCAGGTTAGTGGACCTGGTGAAGTATAAATTCCGGCTTTCAGTCCTTTCAGATGAATATAATCAGCCAGGGCTTTCATATCGGGAAATCTCTTATTGGAATTAATCGTGCCGGATTCATCGCGTGGTTCAACCATGAGTGAGCTGTCTGTTGATCCGGGTTTGGCCGACCAGCAGTCGTCCATATTAATATACATATAGCCATGATCGATCATTCCCGTGCTGACCATTGCATCAGCAGCATTCCGGATTATTTTATCAGTCACGTGATTTTCCCAAACGTACCAGCTATTCCATCCCATTTGGGGAGTAAGTGCGAGGTTGTCGCCACAAACAATTTTTAACTCCCTCTTTGCGGATCCCAGTTCATTTGATACTCTGATAGTTGTAATATATTCTCCGGGCTTATTTATTGTTCCGCTAATATGGCCGGTTTCCGGATTGCATTTCAGTCCGGAAGGAATATCGAGGAGTTCATATTTCATTGGCCTTTTTCCCGTTGCCGCTATGGTAAACAAAAAAGGAGATCCGGGTCTTACTCCGAATATTTTTGTACCGTTAATCCGTGGCACTGGCCCCGGCTTTGGTGTAAGAATAATTTCAGGCTCCTGCGAAAACGCGATAAATGTTTCTGCAAAAGCAATAATAATCAGAAAGATGAATCTATTTCTCATGCTTTTATAAATTACTGGTCTGGTTCTGTTTAATAACCAGGTCACAACAAACTCGCCGGTTCATGGTTTCAGGTTCATTTCTTTTTTCCTGTTATTTCAGTGATATCAAGTCTTAAAACAGTTGTATTTGCAAGCACTTTCTCATCATAAACATATTCATTTTCATCCCCATAGTGTCTCATTATAAAATCCAACCCTGTTTTCTTGGCTTCCGTTTCCGTGATAATAGAAATATTCCCATATCCGACTACACTCCTGTATTTCATTCCCCAGTTGCATCCCTTCCTGCCATCCTTACCTGGCCTTACATAAATTTTATGATCAATATCCATTTCAAAACAGACTAATTTATTTTTTCTGATCATTTCCAGTTTTCTTCCCTCATTTGCACAATGGAAAAATAGTATTTGTTCCGGATCATTGGTGTATCCGAAATTCATGGTGACAATATATGGGATATTATCTCTTGCGAGAGCTATCCTGCATACATCCGCGTTCATGATTATTTCTTCAATTTCCTGAATCCCCGATATTTCTCTGTCACTTCGTCTCATTTTTTTGCTTTATTGATTTAATACGTTCATATACAGGACACTGAGGACTATGCGCTCCTGTCAGATAGCCGGTACTCATCAGGAATTCATTTACAATTTCTCCCCCGGTGAATTTAAAAGTCTTTTTAAACAATTTTGTCCATTCTTCAGGTGAACTGCATTTTTCAGAGTGGATATCCAGCCAATTCCTGAAAGAGCCGGTTTCTTTTCTGATCTTGAGGATGACTTTTGCGTTCTCAATAGCTGCATTGATTTTCAACTTGTTCCTGATAATTCCCTGATAATTCATCAGCCGGAGAAACTCTTTTTCCCCATAATTTGCAACCTTCTCAACGCTGTAATTATCAAAGGCATTGCGGAAATTATTCTGCTTTTTGAGTATGAGTATCCAATTAAGCCCGGCCTGGTTAATTTCAAACATCAGCCTTTCAAACAATTCATCATCACTCTCTATTGGGAAGCCATAATGGTTGTCATGATATTCCTTATGAAGATATAGTTTTTCACCTGATAATGTAGAGATATAATCACAATATGTCATAATCGTTATTTTTTGTTCTTTTTTTCCTGATTTGTTTATTGAATCTTAAAAAATATTCAATAAAAATAAAGAATTTTATTAACTTTGCTTCCACTCTTAAAAAGGGTTATTAAAACTAATCAAAACCAATTGATATGGGAAAAGGTGATAAAAAAACTAGACGTGGCAAAATAATACTTGGCTCCTATGGTTTAAGACGTCCGAGGAAAAAAAATAACAAACCGGAAATCAAACCGATTAAAAAGATTATTGTAAAGGAAGTGAAAGAAAAAAGGCCTGTAAAAGAGAAAAAAGAACCAAAAGGGATAGCGGAAGTAAAGGAGATTAAGGAAGTAAAAGAGGTAAAAGAGGTAAAAGAGGCTAAGCCCGCTGTTAAAGAGAAAGAGACAAAAGTCGTGAAGGAAAAAAGTGAATCCAAACCTCCTAAAGCCGCAAAAGAAAAGAAAGAGATAAAAGACGAGAAACCAGATAAGGAAACAAAGCCAAAAAAAGTGAAGAAGAGCTAATTCAATTTATGGAAATATTTTCTGAAGGGATACTTTTAAGACCCTGGGCCATAAGCGACGCTTCAAACCTTGCTATAGTAGCAAATAATAAAAAAATTGCTGAAAATGTGCGCGACGGGTTTCCGTTTCCTTATTCGGTTAGAGATGCACATGACTGGTTGAATATCATTTTGCCGGAAAACTATCCCCCCCGATTTTTTGCCATTATCTCTGACAGACAGTTGGTTGGCAGTATCGGGATAATCACTAAAACAGATGTCTACAGGAAAAACCTTGAAATTGGGTTTTTTATTTCTGAAGATTTCTGGGGGAAAGGCATTGCCACTAAGGCAATTAAGGCAGCTACATCGTATGCTTTCAGGGACTTCGATATTGTAAGAGTATATGCAGAAACATTTTCTGATAACACCGGATCACAGAAAGCTCTACAAAAAGCAGGATTTAAACTGGAAGCGACTTTGAAAAAAAACATTGTCAAAAGCGAAGTCATTAAAGACAGCTGTATCTATTCGGTTCTCAAAGAAGAATTTAAATCAGTAATTGGTGCTCGGTACTAGGTCCTCGGTTACTGTAATTATGAATTCCAGTTTGATTCGACATATTGAATGTAATTGTTGATCTTCCTTCCTAGTTTATCGTATAGATCTTCATATTCTAAAAATTCTTTAATCTCAGGATAAATCTTATTTATTGTAAGGATATGATTCATAGTTTCATCGCAGGATGCGATTGAATAGGTAAGAAATTTAGTATATTCCGCTTTGTATTTACGTCTTCCATATCCTTCAACTATATTGTCTTTGACACTCTTTGATGAACGTCTTATCTGACTACCCTGTTCGAAAAGTTCAAATTTTGGAAGTTTAAGTGAAGCGTGATGAATTTTAATAGCAAGATCAAAAGCTAACTGGAAAATCTCAAGATCCTTGTAACTGCTCATATCTAGTCATGATTATTTCAAAATAAATATCATATTCATAAAAAACAAACCTCAAACACTATCCATTAAGTAACCTTCACCGAGTACCCAGCACCCAGCACCGAGTAACAAGTACCTACCTTTTGACAATAAGCCACTTATAATCCTCCGGATCGATAACTGCATTTATAATCACCGGCTCATTCACTGAAAGAGCTTCAATAGTTGCGTTTCTCATTCCGTCGATGGAATTAGCGCTTAATACTTTTACACCCAGGAATACCGCAGCTTCAAATAAATCACCCTGATATAGCAGTGTTCCGTAGGCAGGAAGTTCTTTCCATGATTGCTTAACTTTGATCAGGTTAAGCTCGCCATCGGAAAATACAACAACTATAACAGGCAAATTATATCTTTTTAAGGTTATCATCTCTCCGGCCATCATCAGGAATCCGCCGTCGCCTGTTACGCAGACTACAGTTGCTTCAGGATCATTAAGCTGAGCTGCCATGGCTGCAGGAATACCAAATCCCATCGATGACCAGCCGTTTGTCATGATAAGCTTACCCTTATCTTTAGTATTCCAGAACTGACCGATCAGATGAAGATGGGAACCAACATCTGTTGTAACGATTGAGTCTTCAGGCAATTCTTCCTGAAGCACCTTGAGAGCTGCAGCGGGTCCGAAATGACTTGTAAAACCGTTGTACACAGAAACCATCTCATCGCGAATACCCTTAACAACTGCTTCTTCAAATATCAATGAACCTTTATTCAGATTTTTAAGTGTTGCGAACCAGTCCTCAGTCGGACCAATGAACTGAGTTACATTAAAATTTAATTGCATGTCTGTTTCCCTTGTATCGAAATGCAATAGGGGCACTTCAGGCATCCATGTCTCATAATTGAATTCAACAGGGTCGTAGCCAATGCCAATTACCAAATCTGATTTTTCATACAGGTCTTCAAGATAATCACTGAGAGAATGAAATAATACACCTGCATAGCAGGGGTGATCCACCGGCATCATTTCTTTTGCCATCGGTGTTAAAACCACTGGCATTTTATAATTATTGAGAAACCGAAGCAATTCATCTTTCAGTCCAAGCCTTGATGCTGTAAGACCGACTGCCATAAGTGGATGGCGGGAATTTTCAAGCAGCGAAATCACCTTTTGAATATTATTATGGTAATAAATATTCTCAGCTATAATTCCGGTTGAAGGTTTTGGATTTACTTCTATATCTGAGATATCTGCAGGCATTCCTATATGGACAGGACCAGGGTAGGATTCTCTGCAGATATTGAATGCTGATTCCAAAACTTCCGACACATTTTCAGTATTCAGTCTGAACGTTGCTTTTGTCAATGGTTCGAAAAGTTTCTGATGATTGATATTCATCTGAGTTGTCCTGTTGAGCATGCTCGCGCTCATTTCACTTGTAAACACAATCACCGGTGATCTGTCGAGCAAGGCACCTCCGATACCTGTTGTTATATTAGTCGCACCGGGCCCGAATGTAGAATGACAAATTCCCGGAACTCCTGTCAATCTGGCTGTTACGTCTGCCATGATTCCGGCAGAAGCTTCATTTGACGTGAGAATAAACTCGATACCCGCGTTTTTGAATGCCTGCATGTAAGGAATCGATGGTCCTCCCGGAATACCAAAGACATAATGGACTCCATGAGCAAACAATTGATTGGCAATGTATTCTGCAATCGTCATTCTTAAACTATTGATCCTCGCGAGCGCATTGGCTTCGCCGAGCTCTCCGCCAAGTGGCGGATCGGTTCTCCATTGCTTGTTGCGAAGAGCTTCAATTATAAACAAAACTATTAAATATTCTTAAGTCTTCATATAATAATTGAAATCAATTTAGTTACATGAATAAGAATGATTTTTTTCTGATATTTGAAGCCTGATTATTTTTAATGATAAGCAAAGGAAATACAATCTTCTGGGCAATAATAGCCTGTTTGCTCTGGTCAACCGCTTATGCCGGTATTAAGATAGGATTGCAATATGATTCTCCATTTCATTTTGCCGGGGTAAGGTTTATTATTTCAGGCTTGGTGATTCTGCCATTTACGGTGCGACCAGCTGTGTATATTCAACAGGTCATGGAGCACTGGAGAGTGATAGCATGGGTTACAGTCCTTCAGTTCCTTATAAACTATTCGTTGTTTTACCAGGGTTTGAATCTGGTCCCCGGGGCCCTCGGAGCGGTTGTTTATGGAGCACAACCGTTAATAATTGCAGTTGTGGCAGCTATAATTAACAAAGATGATAAACTGACAAAGAAAAAAATTATCACAATCATTTTTGGCATTTCCGGTGTGATTTTTATAAGTGTCGGAAGACAAGCGTTTAAGTTGGGAACAGGAATCGAACTTCTTGGAATAGCTATGATCATGGTTGGAAATATTGCCACTGGAGGGAGTAATGTGGTGATATCGCTTAAAAGCAAAAATCTTAATCCATTTGTTCTTAGTTCAGCTTCACTTTTTACAGGGGGTTTAATACTTTACCTCATTTCGATTCCTGTGGAAGGAAATCCAAAAGGCCCGTTTCCCGGCGAATACTGGGTGGCATTGTTATGGTTAAGCTTTATGGCGGCATCTGCTTTTTCTATCTGGTTTAAACTATTACAACGACCCGGTGTTAAAGTATCGGAACTGAATCTGTGGAAATTCATCACACCCTGTACCGGAGCAATATTGAGCTGGATGCTTATCCCTGATGAACATCCAGAATGGCTGACCATTTCGGGAATGATTATTATAACAGCCTCATTGATTATGTTTTACAAAGGGGAAGGGGAAATTTCCACAAATTAGAAAAATTGCACTCAATTATGAAAAAGAGATTCATCGCTTTTGGTTGTTATGCATTATTCTGGCTTACATTTTTCTTTACAGCACGACTGTTTTTCATTCTGGTACAGTACCATTCTTCATTCCAGAACAGTATTGGTGAACTTTTAGGCACATTCTGGCATGGATCAAAACTTGATATTTCGACTGTCGGATACTATTTGCTTGTTCCAATGCTGGTTGCAATTCCGGGAATATATTTCAATGAACGATGGTACAGAGGTTTTTTGAAATGGTATTCGTATTTTCTAATTATTTTCTCTTCATTTATAATTGTAGCAGACGCCAATCTTTACTCCTACTGGGGTTTCAGAATGGATTTTACACCGATCCTTTATCTGAAAACACCGAAAGAAGCACTTGCTTCAGTAAGTGTATTGGAGATTATAGGGTCATTATTTGCAGTGCTTGCAATGGCTTTTATATTTATATTAATTTATAACAGATTTATTGACAGGGTTTTTAAGGGATTTGCAAGAGTCCGTTACTGGGTTCCGGGGCTTCTTTTCTTTATAATTCTGTGGGCAGCACTTATATTCCCTATTCGGGGAGGATTCGGGGTGGCTCCGATTAACGCCGGGGCAGTCTATTTCAGTAAAAATATGTTCCTGAATCACACAGCGATTAATGCGGTCTGGAATGTTGGTTATTCCGGCTTCGGCCAGCGACCTGTAAAGAATCCTTACGAATTCGGCGAGCTTTCGGCTGCTAAAAGTATAGTTAATACACTTATCGAAGATAAAGGCAAAACTGAAAGAGTTTTAAATACATCAAAACCTGATATAATAATCATTATTCTGGAAAGTTTCAGTGGTTATCTGATCGGACCGCTTGGAGGGGATTCCCTGGTGACTCCAAATATTAACCGATATGCTAAAGAAGGAATATTGTTTTCCAATTTCTATGCATCGGGAACAAGAACCGACAAAGCTATGCCCGCAGTCCTTGATGGTTATCCGGCCCAACCGGCCCAGTCTATTATTAAAGAACCAAACAAGAGTCAGACATTACCAAGTCTTGTCAAAATTCTGAATGTAAAAGGATATAACAGTTCATTCTGGTACGGAGGTGAGATAAACTTTGCAAATTTTAATTCGTTTGTTGTCGGCTCGGGTTTTCAAGATATAATTAGTGAGAAAAATTTTGATCCTGCTAATTATAATTCCAAATGGGGAGTCCATGATCATATTCTTTTTCAGGCTCTTAAGGATTCTATGAAGATTGCAAAGGAACCTTTTCTTAAAGTAATTCTTACATTATCAAGCCATGAGCCTTTTGATGTTCCGATGGAACCGGTTTTTACCGGCTCAGATATTATGTCGAAATACAAAAATTCGATTTATTATACTGATAAAACCCTTGGATCATTTTTTGATTGGGCAAAAGGGACGGACTGGTGGAAAAACACTCTGATCATTCTGGTTGCAGACCATTGTGCCAGAATTTTAAGCGATATGCCAAATTATAAGCAGAATGTCTTCAAAATCCCCATGCTATGGATAGGCGGAGCATTATCAAAAACGGATGTAAGGATTGGAAAGCTAGGCGGTCAGGTAGATATTCCGGTTACATTACTAAATCAACTGGGTCTTTCGGGGAATTTCCCTTTTAGCAAAGATCTGTTATCAGATAAGTCAAAATCCTTTGCATTCTACACTTACAACGAAGGATTCGGTTTTGTTACCGACAGCTCTGCCGTTGGTTTTGATCTGAAAAGCAGAACGAGGGTACTGAGTGAAGGCAAAGATCCGGAGTCTGCTGAGAAAAATGGAAAGGCCTATCTACAGGTTTTATTCGACGATTATTTAAAAAGATGATTATTATTAAAATATAAATTTTATTAATTGACTGTAGATAAGGTTCGTAATGCTAAAAAACAGATACCCCATGTTGTCATAATGCTGGGTATTGTGAGCCTCTTCACAGATGCTGCATCGGAAATGATTTACCCTCTGGTTCCGGTCTATATTGCAGCCCTGGGCTCTGGCGCTATATTACTTGGAGTAATTGAAGGTGTTGCTGAAACAACTGCTTCAATGTTAAAACTTATCAGCGGAATTATATCCGATAAGATTGGAAAGAGAAAGCTGCTTGTTCTTATCGGCTATTCAATATCGTCTTTTTTCAGGCCATTGACAGGTATTGTCAGCGCAGCATGGCAAATTATAATAGTCAGAATGTTTGACCGTGTGGGGAAAGGTATCAGAACAGCTCCCAGAGATGCATTAATCGCTTCTTCGGTTGATGAAAGTATCAGAGGAAAATCCTATGGTTTTGAACGGGCTATGGATAATACGGGTGCGGTTGCAGGACCTGTCCTGGCAATAATAACATTACTTGTGCTGTTTATAGGTTTTGGAATGAAAGATTCCCTGTTAGCATTAAGATGGACATTCATTCTTGCAATAATACCCGGAATTTTGGCAGTACTTACAATTATTTTATTTGTAAAAGAATCTGTACCGGATAATGGAACCAGAAAACCTTTTATCTTTTCTTTAAAAAGCTTTGACAGGAACTTCAGGAACTATTTGCTTATTATGATTCTGTTTACACTTGGCAACTCTTCAGATGCTTTTCTTTTATTCAGGGTTGAGGAGGCTATCCATAAAAGCGGGTCTGTTGTGAATATTGTAAATAGTATAGCTCCTCTTAACAGGATGGTATCAAATTTTGGAGATGAAGTTGCCCGGGCAAAGGTGATCAATATCCTGTTTCTCCCTCTTGTCTGGGCTTTCTACAATATAATTAAAGTAATTTTCTCAACTCCCCTGGGGAGTCTTTCTGACAAGATCGGGAGGAAAATAGTGATTAATATAGGATGGGGAATTTATGCTTTTGTTTACATCTCTTTTGCACTTCTCGTTTTTCTCTCTCCTGATCTACAAGTCATTGCCACGTTTTTCCTTTTCGCTGTCTATGCCTTGTTCTATGCTTTTACAGAGGGTACTGAAAAAGCTTTTGTAGCTGATCTTGTAGGCGAAGAGAAAAGGGGAACGGCATTTGGGCTGTTCAATTTTTCGATCGGACTGGGAGCTCTCCCGGCCAGTATTATTTTTGGATTTCTTTACAGCTATTTCGATAAAGTTATACCTGGCTATGGAGGAACTGTTGCATTTGGATTCGGAGGTTCAATTGCAGTTATCTCCATGATCCTTCTTGCAGTAAAAATAAAAGAGCCTTCAAAAGGTTCTTGACTGGTCATTGGATTTCTCTGTGTAACTCTGTGTTTCCTCTGTGCAACTCTGTGTAACTAAAAAGAACTTACACAGAGAGCCACGGAGAAGACACAGAGAACCACAGTGTTAACTGATTCGTTAGCGGCTGTAATTCTTCTTTTTATCCTTTTTACCGAATCTGCTGTCTCGCTTATAGTCTCTGCTCTTGTTTTCTGATCTTCCCTGGTTTCTCTTTTCAGGTCTTCTGTCTGACCATTTGGCAGGCCTTTTCCCTGAATATTCACCTGTTCCTGGCTTATCGGTTTTTTCCTGGGCAATCTCCACTGCAACTCTTCTATCCATGAATGTCGCATTGCTTAATGCGCTGATAAGGTCGTTTGCATAGCTTGCCTCAACTTCAAAAAAGGAAAATGTTTTTAACAGATCTATCTTTCCTATGGGTACTTTTCTTCCTTTTGTATTGGTATTTACAAGTTCAATAAGTTGTTCAGGATAAAAGCCATCTGATTTACCAAGATTGATGAATAGTCTGGTATAGTTGCCCGGATATTCTTCATGTTTACCTCTTCTCCCTGATCGTTCGAAACTGCTTTCCCTGTCAGAGACGGCATCGATTATATCCTCTCCGTTTCGGTAATCATCGAGGAACCGGTCAAATTGGAGCGAAACAACTCTTTTAAGAAGTTCTTCCCTGTCAAGTCCTGCAAGTTTTTCCTTTATCTCGGGCAGGAATCTTTCAATTTCCTGGTGCTCAGTGACAACATTCTCAAGTTTGTTGAGCCAATGGAATAGTTGTTTTCCGCAGATTTCAGTCCCGGTTGGAATTGGAATAGCTTTGAAAGGTTTCTTAACCATTCTTTCGATCAGCTGAAGATTATGCCTCTCCCTGAGGTGAACCAGCGATATGGAAATTCCGGTTTTTCCAGCTCTTCCTGTTCGTCCACTTCTATGTGTATACACCTCGGTATCATCTGGCAGGCTATAATTAATTACATGCGTAAGGTCATCGACATCCAATCCGCGGGCAGCAACATCTGTAGCTACCAGCAGCTGTAGGTTTTTAACCCTGAATTTCTGCATAACAGCATCGCGTTGCATCTGTGACAAATCTCCGTGGAGTGCATCGGCGCTATAGCCATCGTCAATCAGTTTTGATGCCACTTCCTGAGTCTCTTTCCTGGTGCGGCAAAAAACAATACCATAAATATCGGGTTCAAAATCGGCAATACGCTTGAGTACTTTGTACTTATCTTTTGCATGAATAAGGTAATAAGCATGGCTTACATTATCAGCGGAGGAATTCCTGGTCCCAATTGTTATTTCAACCGGGTTATCCATGTATTTCCTTGCAATTGACGAAATTTCTTTCGACATAGTCGCTGAAAATAAGAGGGTTCTGTGCCCTTCAGGAACTTCTTCAAGTATTTCATTTATACTGTCAAGGAAACCCATATTAAGCATTTCGTCAGCTTCATCAAGAATAACTGTCGTAACAGAGGAAAGCTTCGCTGCCCCCCTGTTAATAAGGTCAATAAGCCTCCCCGGTGTGGCAACTATAATATGAACTCCTTTTTTCAGGCCTCTGATCTGGTTGTCGATACTGGCTCCTCCATAGACTGCAAGTATTTTAAGCTTACCGGTAAACCTGGCATAATCGGTTAAGTCACCTGTGATCTGCATACACAATTCCCTGGTTGGACAAAGAATAAGCGCCTGGGTGGTATTTATTTCTGTGTCAGTTGCCTGAACAAGCGGCAGTCCAAAAGCTGCTGTTTTGCCGGTACCTGTTTGAGCCAGTGCAATAATATCTTCTTCTCCGCCCAGCATTAGCGGAATTACTTTTTCCTGTACGGGCATAGGGTTATCAAATCCAAGCTCCTGAATCGCCTTCAGGATACCGGGAGTGAATCCCATCTCTTCAAAATTTGTCATTATTATGTTTTATGATGTGGTTCCGGGAGCGATAGATTTGTTATCCCGGCCGAAATGAACTCAGATGCAGACAGGGCAAAATGCTTAACAACGCTTCGTGGAAATCACTTTGTTAATTAAGGCGCAAAGGTAAGGAAATTATTCTAATTGCAACATAATTAAAAGTTTGGAGCAAGCCAGAGAGTAGAAGAGATTTCCAATACCCATTATTTATTAGTACCTTACTTCTTTAAAATTATATATTATGAAAAATAAGAGGTTAATAATAATAACATCATTTTTAGCAGTATTGATATGCTTAATAATGATAATGTTATTGTTTTTTGCAGTTACACCAGGATTCCTGATTATTTTATCATTAACAATTGGTATTGTTACCGGAGTCTGCATAACTTCATTAGTCTACAATCTGACAAATATGATTAAAATCAAAAAGTCGGAAAATGAGAAGTAAATTTTGAGCTTAATGTAAAGATCCTTCCAGACGAATTTTATTTTACAACGAAGCTGGCCTTTCCCGCTACCGGTACCCCCGGTTCAGCAATACCTTCAACATCTGCTTTAATAATGGCCTGGTTATCAGCATTAAAAAATGTAACGATTGCATCACCATCAATATCAGTTTCTATATTCGGCTCCCAATAGATTGTGGTTCTGAGATCAGGTTTATTGTATTCAGGTTGTGGAACATTGTATCTTGGGGAATAAAAAGTACGTGACTGGTAATATCCGTAAACACGCTGGTTTATAAAATTCAATGGGGGTATAACGGGACTATTGCTTCCCCTTTTTGTAAAAACACTGATTACCCCAAAGCTTCCCCTCATACCGTACAAAGCTAATTTTCCGGATTCTTTTATTACTTCAATTTTATCAATAGCAGAAACAGGTATAGTTTCTATTGTTTCATAACTTACCTCTCTATCATCGAGTAAAAATAAGGGCTTTCCTATCATCCCCCGAAACATAAAACTATAACCCTGATTATGATTGCCAGTAATATATAGTCCTGCTATCCGACCTGCAAGAGTCTGAAAAGCATCTGAAAAACCCGCCATCTTATCTGTAATTGTATAAGAATAATCAGGTTCACCATACATACGTATATGTCCGTCAGCATTTTCTTTTATTGGTCTTCTTGCACTAACCTCAACTTCATTCAATGCAATTGTATCGGTAATATGATATTTTTTCATAATGTCATATTTACGTCCAGCTTCAATCTTATAATCAGAAATTTCATTATTACTGGCGACCTGAATAAGGTTGGGAACATAAATATTATTATAGGTATTCTTAATTGTTGTCTCAGATTTATGTGCCTGGTCAAAATTTAAAGGGGCCGGATCGGTGAAAATTGAATCGAGCAAAATCAATCCTTTTCCAATATCTTTTTTATCAGCTGCATATACCATAATATTTTGAGAACCAGTAAAATTCAGGCCTTCAAAAGAGTATCTGCCGGCACTGTCGGTTTGAGTGAATTTAGAAGATGAACTGACATTCTCTGACAGAGCCATTGATACATTTGCCCCTGCAATCGGTTTATCTGCCCACACCCGTCTGAGCCTTCCGGACACACTAATTCCCTCCTTCATCGGATAGATATATTTAATAACAGTATCAGGAAGATTATTCCAGACAAAGTTACGCCACCCCTGAGTAAGCAAAAGGTTATCAAGTGCCTGAAAACGATCTGAGATTGTTGCGTCAAAATAATAGAAAGGCTGCTCAATAAAACCCCTGATCTCGGATTCAAGAAATAAATAAGAGATTATATCAGATTTTTTATCAAAGCCTTTTATTTGGTTGCCATCTACAACAGACACCGACAGGTTTGCAGAAACAGGTTCGTCAGAGGTGTCTCTTACTGAGATTCGCAAAGTTACTTTTTGTTTTGGAGCATAAATATCAGTATCAGGAATAATGCTTATGCGGTAATTCTCCATTAAGTGAATATAACAGGCACGCTCGCAATATTTCTTACCGGTTGTATCCATCAGGGTTATAAGGGCTACACCTTCAGGAAACTCATTTTTAGGCAAAATAACCGGATTATCAATCGCTCTCACTTTTACTCTCGCAGTCACACGAAGTGAATTATGAGAGGTACCGGAAATAATCATTTCTTTTAGGGGGAACTGGTCGAGAGTTTCCTGATTTGTTTTTATGGTTACACGGAAATAATCCTTATTGATTTCGGATGCCTTCATAGAATATCCGGTTTTTGACGCGGTTGGTAGTTCAACGCTAAACGGTATTCTATTCCCGGCATATCCGCTGGCAAAATATTTCAAGCCTTTTCTGGGAAGAAAGAAAAAACTCCCCATGCCGAGATGTGTGCCGGAGAAACTTGTTATAGTGTCGCCACGTGAAGAAAACACAATACCCATCACATTGCATCCATAACCCGTGGAACTCACTGCCTTAAAACCAAGCAGAGTATAAACATTTTCAATCAGGGGCCCGCCTTCCGGAAAAAATTGTACATCAACATTTTCATCGTTTTCTTGTATAGCAAGTTGATTTATAGATTTTATTTCTCTTGGATTTTCAACTACAATCTCCTTTTTATAAAAGAAAATATCACCAAAGTTTCGCATCCAATCTGTGTATGCCCTGATCATATAATTCCCTGAAACAATTGAATCCCCAAGGTGAATATCACCGGTACCAACACCATTCTCTATTCTTAAAATCAACCGTTTAATAATTTTTTCTCCGGGAGAGATAAGTTCTAAGTTAAGATTGTCACTGTTATCATATAATTCATTTGTAACCGCATCAACCAGATAGGCTTTAATCCAGATATCATCGCCAGCAGAGTAATATGGACGGTCTAAATGCAAATAGACCTTTTCAAAGCGCATTTCACTGTTTTTCCTGATCTCAGGAAGTGCCTGGTTCTTATTTTCAATTTGCGCCCGGATGGGTGAGACGCCCAAAGATAAAATCGCTAAAATGTCAATAAGTACTCGTTTCATATTACTCAGAGAATGAAGAAACTGGCCAAGGTTTAGGTTAAGATTAAGGTTAAGGTTAAGGTTAAGGTAATAATTCAATGACTATGCAAACAAATAATTCAAATACTCCGACCAAAAATGCTAAACCGCTGACTAAAAGTGATATCTGAAATTGATAATGAAGTTATAAATCAAATTAATAACATCTTTCAGGTAACTATCAAATTTAGCATTTCACGAGCAAATAATCAAAGAAAATTTCAATAGTAGTTTGGAGTGCCTGGACAGCCTAAAGTGCCTAAAGTGTCTAAAGTGCCTGAGGTAACTGGAGTTATTCTAATAATGCTGGAATTCATTTTCTTCAATTTCAGGCACTCCAAACTTCCTTATTGAATTTGATAATTAAAATCATCTAAAAATATTTGTGAATTTCCTAAACATTATACCATTAGTTAACAAGTAATTACATAAATTTGTAATTATGGTTACAGTTCCGGTAAAAATTTATTCAGCAAAGGACAGTTCTCGTCTCAGATATATTGCTGGAATTATCCTTGGAGATATTCTCGGATTGCAATGGGATTTTACTACAGACAAGCGTAAGTTGGGTAAACATCCTGTTATTAATTATTCCAATGAGAATTTGCCTGGCTCATTTAAGATCAGTCCTGATTCAATTTTGTTTGAAAAGGGAATTGCCCAAAAGGAGATTATAATTAATACCTGGAAAGGGTTACCTGTATTTTTCCAGACAACTGATGATTCGGATCTTCCTTTTGATGTTTTCGCGGCATCATTTTATCTTGCAACAAGATATGAGGAATATCTTGAGTTTGAACCTGATAAACATGGTAGATTTCCTGCCTCAGCATCGGTTGCATATAAAAACGGCTTTTTGAGGAAACCCATAATAGATCTTTGGGCAAAGGAACTTGCAAAATCTTTCCTGCAACGGTTTTCGACAAGTGTCTTCAGGCGGAATGAGTACAACGCTCTTCTGACAATAGATACTGATCAGGCATTTGCATACCAGGGCAGGAACATTTTCAGTTCTATCGGGGGACTGTTTCGCAATAAAAACACCGTCCAGACAGATAGGAGCGTCCTATACCATAAAATTGCAAAAGGCGAAAAAGATCCTTTCGACGTATTTGATTATATTATCGAAAACATTGAGAAGAACGGTACCGATACCAGGTTTTTTTTTCCTGTCGGGGACCATTCAAAATTTGACAAAAACCCTTCATGGAAAAATGAGGAGTACCGGAACCTTATTCATAAAGTTGCCGGCAAATTTCAGACTGGTTTGCATCCGTCGTTTACCGCAGGCGGAGACGGAATACTTGTAAATACTGAGACAGATCGTCTGACGCATATTCTGGGAAAGAAGGTCAGCATAAGCCGTTTCCATTATCTGAGATTAAATATGCCGGGTTCATATAATAATATTCTTAAAGCAGGAATATCTGAGGATTATTCAATGGGTTATCCCGATGAACCGGGTTTCAGGGCCGGACTGGCGCGTCCCTACTTCTTTTATAATGTATCCGAGGATAAGCAGACAATTCTTAAAATCATTCCTTTCCAGATAATGGATGGTACCCTTATCGATTTTAAAAAACTTGATGACGGAGGTTCAAAAGAGGTCATTTTAAATATGATAAACGAAACCAGGAAAGTCGGCGGACTTTTTGTGAGTATCTGGCATAATACATCTTTGCTTGATAACGATGAATGGAAAGAATGGAGGAATGTTTTTGAATTTATGATCAAAAGCCAGAAGCCTTAATAGTTAAAGATAAATTACTGCAGCTTCATAATACCTCTTTCCCGTTGTACCGTTGAGCCATTGAGCCATTGAGCCGTTGCACCTTTGGGCCATTGTACCTTTACTGCAGCAGTTCCATCTCCTGATCAGTTACTACATCTCTCAACTCTCCGTTCTCACATTTAAGTGTCCGCGCTGAAAATTTTTTAAGGAGAGTATAGTTATGAGTGGCGACGACTACAGCTCTTCCTGTTTTGCTGATATCAGTCAGCAGTTTTAAAATACCTTCGGATGTTTCCGGATCAAGGTTGCCGGTAGGTTCATCAGCCAGTACAATTTCAGGATCATTCAGCAGGGCTCTTCCTATAACCACTCGCTGCTGTTCGCCTCCCGAAAGCTGATGCGGCATTTTATAACCTTTTAAACCAAGCCCGACTTTTTCAAGAACCTCACCAATGCGTTTATTTATATCTGTCTTGTTTTTCCACCCTGTTGCTCTAAGAACGAATTCAAGATTCTCATTAACCGATCTGTCTGTGAGAAGCTGAAAATCCTGAAAGACGATGCCGATTTTACGGCGGAGATATGGAACCTGCTTTTTCCTGATCTTTGAAAGGTCATATCCTGCAACAAGTCCGACACCCTCTTTCAGAGGTATCTGGGCGTTAATCGTTTTAATGAGACTCGATTTCCCGCTGCCTACTCTCCCAACAAGGTAAATAAATTCACCTTTTCCCACCCGAAGATTGACCTTTGACAATACCAGGTGATTCTGCTGCCAGATACTGCAGCCGGTAAGCTCAATAATAACATCCAGCGAAAGATTCTCAGTCATTTACAGGTAATTTAATATGCAAAATAAGGAAAGAATTGATAATTAACATTTATATGTTGATAAAATCAGTAATAAAGGCCCCATGACGGCGTTTAATAGTTGTAATTTTACGGAGAAGTGAAAAAACCTTGTTATTATTATATGTGGCTTACAATTAACATGTTATATGCTATTATTAAAATTTTAGGCATAAACAGGTTTTTTTTATGAAGGGCCCAAAAAAATAAGTTATGAACAGAAACAAAGTCATTTTAATATTCAGTTTTATTTTAATATTCCATCATCCTGTTTTTTCACAGGTTCCTTTCACTGCCGGCGAAATTGAGTCTGAATTCCAAAGAGGAATGGAATTTTTCAATAAAGAAAAATACCCTGCAGCGATCAGGCTCTTCGATTCGTTTATCAGAAGCGGGGATAAATCAAACACAATTCAGGTGGCCGATGCTGAATATTACAGCGCAATGGCGGCTATTAAGCTTTTTAATCCTGATGCTGAATACAGGATGATGATTTTTATTTATTCACACCCCGAGAGCCCGCGTATAAATGAAGCAAGGCTTGAATTAGGCAATTACTTCTATCAGAATAAAAATTACAGGAGAGCAGCAGCCTATTATGAAACTGTGAACAGGCAGGAACTGAGATCAGATAAACTGGCGGAATATTTTTTCAGGCTGGGTTATTCGCTTTATTTCAAGGGAGACCAGAGCAGGGCGCTTCTCATGTTTTCTGAAATTAAAGATATTGACACTGAATATACGCCACCTGCCATCTACTATTTTTCTCAGATCGCATACGAACAGAAAATGTATCAGACTGCACTTGAAGGATTCATTCGTTTGAAAGAGGATGAAACATTCGGAGGTGTTGTTCCATTTTATATTGTTCAGATTCTGTATATGCAGAAGGATTACAATGGCATTCTCTCAATGGCCCCAGATCTTCTTAAATCAGCCGGAAAAACCAGGGCTATTGAACTTTACAGGTTTATAGGAGATGCTTATTACAGCAAAGAGAATTACAAGGAAGCCTTGCCTTATCTTGAAAAGTACTCAGAGGGTGCCAAAGCCAGCGGACGGGAGGATAAATACGAGCTTGCATACTGTTACTATAAAACCGGAGAGATTGATAAAGCAATCAAGCTCCTTCTTGAAATTGGCGCAAAAAGCGATGTGCTGAGTCAGAATATATGGAATATCCTGGGCGATTGCTACCTTCAGAAAGGTGATAAACCACGGTCTCGGTTAGCATTCGGTCAGGCATCAGAACTTAATTATGATAAGAAAATCAAAGAAGAATCACTTTACAACTTTGCAAAACTGACTTACGAAACAGCATATTCCCCGTTCGGGGAGGCCATTGCTGCCTTTCAGGAATATATCGATCTCTATCCCGGGTCAAAAAGAATACAGGAGGTGTACGATTATCTCGTAGGTACTCTTATGCAGATTAAAAACTACAAGGCTGCACTCGCTGCACTTGATAAAATCGGAAGCAAAGACAGCCGGCTGGAAGAAGCTTACCAGAAAGTTGCATTTTTCAGAGGACTTGAGCTCTTTAGTAACCTCGAGTTTGAATCATCTGTAAATATGTTTGATAAGTCGCTCAAATATGAAAAATATAATATGCAGATCAGGGCAAGGGCTATCTACTGGCGTGCTGAAGCCAATTACAGGCTTGGTCATTTTGATCTGGCAAAAGATGATTATCAACTGTTTATGGGATTGCCGGGTTCCACACTTCTGTCAGAATATGTGCTTGTGAAGTATAATCTCGGGTATTGTTTCTTTAATCTGAAAGATTATTCAAACGCTTTGACCAGTTTTAAATCTTTCGAATCGGGAAATGCAAATGTTAAGCCGGAAGTGATGGCCGATGCAAAAAACAGAATTGCCGATTGCTATTTTGTTGCAACTAATTATGGTTCAGCGATTGATTATTATGACAAGGTTATTTCATATGGTTATCAGGATGCCGACTATGCGATGTTTCAGAAGGGATTTTCCATGGGACTTAAAAATGATACCAAAGGGAAAATTGATGTGCTTACGGCTCTATTGCAGAAATTTCCATCTTCAACTTTAGTTCCTGATGCAATATTCGAAAGAGGAAGAGCCTTCCTGGTACTTGAAGATTATAAAAACGGAGAAGCAGATTTCAATACAATTATCTCAAAGTACCCGGGCAGCTCATTTGTACCGCGTTCCATTGTTCAGCTCGGCCTACTCTACTATAATCTGGGAGATAATGAAAAGGCTCTTGCACAGTACAAAAAGGTTATAGAGAATTACAAATCAACGCCTGAAGCAAGAGACGCCCTGACCGGACTCAGAAACACTTATGTCGATTTGAATGAAGTCGATACTTATTTTGCGTATATAAAAACACTTGATGGATATGGCGACATTAACCTGGCACAGAAAGATTCTCTCCTCTATAATTCGGGTGAAAATCTATTCATGACCGGGAAATATGATAAAGCCACCGATGTGTTAAAAAGCTATATAACAGAATTTCCTAATGGCAGTTTCAGACAAAATGCACAGTATTACCTTGCTGAATGCCTTAAAGCAGCCGGGAAGAATGACGATGCTCTGAAACTATACATTGAAGTATCAGGAGAACCCAATAATCAGTTCCTTGAACAATCGTTAATAGCAGCTTCATCAATGCTTTATGATAAAGAAGATTATGTATCAGCCCTGAATTATTATGAAAAACTTGAAAGTGTTTCCTCAGGAAATGCAAATACCCTTCTTGCCCTTAAGGGAGAACTGAAGTCAGCATACCAGGCAGGCGATGCACAGAAAACTATTATAGCCTCAGGAAAAATCAACTCAACACCAAATATACCTGAGGAATTGGCAAGAGAAGCTACATTCATGAGAGCAAAAGCAAATTACAGCCTTAATAATTTCGATGATGCCCTCAGGGACTTCAGGAAAGTAGGAACCGAAGTCACAAGTGTGGAAGGAGCGGAGTCAAAATACAGGGTAGCTGAGCTTCTGAATAAAAATGGTAAAACTGCCGAAGCCGAAAAAGTAATTACGGAGTTCATTGATCTGAAAACTCCTCATCAATTCTGGATGGCAAGAGTCTTCCTGCTCCTGGCTGACATCAGCATTAAAAAAGGAGATACTCTGCAGGCCCGTGCAACTCTTCAGAGCCTGAAGGATTATTACACAGTCGATAACGACGGTGTATTAGACGAAGTACGAGCGAAATTGAACTCACTTGATGAGAATAAATCGCAAACAAACAGAAATGACACGGTGCCTGGCAACAGAGGGCATCAATAATAAAATACTGATAAAGAAATTATTCTGACATGATAAAAAGAAATTTATTAATACTGGTCATTATTATTCTCTCTATGTTGCCGGGGAATGCCCAGGTAAAGAAACAAGAGACCGGACTGAAGAGAGAGGTTACATTGTATAATCCTTACAAACCGTCTTTGCCGGAATCTCTGAAAAGGAGCTTTTTGCCCGATATGAATGATACCTCAAAAGTAAGACCTGATTTCCGTTATGACGTAAAAACCACCCCTTTTCTTCCTGAATACACAATCAGTACGATCAAGGCTGCTTCTTTACTGCCCGATCCTCTGCCGAAACTTTACAAAGGGTTTATAAACCTGGGCATAGGGAATTATCTCTCTCCACTGGCTGAAATCAGTCTGACAAATGACCGATCCAAGAAAGGATCAGTTGGGCTCTATGCAAGGCATTTTTCATCAAACGGGAATGTTGAATTGGATAATGGGAGAATGGCTTTTGCAGGTTATATGGATAACGATGCCTCTGTTTTTGGAAGCAGATTCTTCAGGTATAACGTTCTTAAAGGATCGGTCGATTACACTCAGAAGGTCAGATATGCTTATGGCTCTTCTCCAGTTATGCCTTCATTCTACAATCCTCTTTTGATGGATTTTCCACCCTCCAAAAGTGATATCAGGTTGAGGTATAATAATATCGGAGCTAAAGCTTCTTTATCCTCTCTAACCCTCGATTCTGCAAGTTTCTCATATAAATTCGATGTTTATTATAATTATTTCTACACTGAGAAAGGTCTTTTTCAGCATAATACAGGATTTTCAGGAATTATGTCAAAGTCATATGAGGGATTATATGTTGGCTCAGGAATAAAATACGATTATTCCAGAATTCCTGACTCTCTGCTGGCCACTACGAAGTACATTGTCTCAATCAGTCCTTTTATAAAAAAAAGTACTGAGCAATGGGGTTTTAAACTTGGAATTGAAGCATTGCTCGATAAGAATATGACCGCCACGGCTAGATTTCATGTCTATCCTGACATTAATTTAAACTTAAATATAGTCCCATCGTATATCAGCTTTTTTGCCGGTATTTCCGGTAAACTCGATAAAAATGAACCAATGGCAGTCGTTTCCGAGAATCCCTATCTGATTCGCGACGGGAGCCTTTTTAAACTGCCGAATACGAGTTATGATCTTGTAATTTCCTCAGGGTTCAGAGGAAATACAGGCCTGGGTGGCAATTATATGGTATCGGCATCATATTCCATGATCAGCAATATGTTGTTTTATTCCAATATTAACTATCCTGACAGTATCCACGCAACTGCCAGGGGAAGCTATTTCTCAGCTCTGACCGATGATGTTAGCCTTCTCAACATTCATGCGGAAATGAGCGGACCATTAAGTGAAAAACTATCCTTCATTGGTGTGGCAAATATTAATCAGTATACTCTTTCAAAATTTGCATATGCGTGGAATAAGCCTGGTTGGGATGCTAAGCTAGGATTAAAATATAATCTCAGAGACAAGATCATTGCGGGAATGGAAATTTCGGCAGAGGGTAAGCGGCATGAGATAACAAATGGGGACTTTGTGCCACCGACTGGTCCATCTGTGCCTGCTTATGTTGATCCCAGGGTAGAATTACTTCTACCAGTACATGTCAATCTGAATCTAAGCACTGAATACCGCTATTCCAAAATACTCTCATTCTGGATAAAACTTAATAATATCACCAATAGCCACTACTATGAATGGGCATTTTATCCTTCTCAGGGGTTAATGTTTATGCTTGGGATTAAATATAGCCTGTAGGATATTCATGAAGATTGCCACTCCCTGCTTTGTCGGGCTCGCAATGACTCTGTAAGTAAGATTATTCTCTTTCCTGGGCAGAAGAGATTTATAAAAATTCCACGGTCAATGCGACGATCCGCCAGTTGGCGGAGACGAAGCAATCTCAACGCTAAAGAAAGATTATCAATAAGATTTAGCCCCTTTTTTGGAGCAGACTTTAAGGCACCCAGACTCCCATACAATAAGACAATTTTTAGTGTTAATTTCTTGGTTAAAAATGTGCATTATTTTTAACATTTTTTTAAGAAGAAACAATTTAAAATCCGTATATTTGTCACGATAATTAATAATCATAATATCAATAATTTATAATAGGAAATGTGAGGTTGATTCTGATAGCTGGAAACAGTAAAAAAGATATCCGGATTTCACTGCAAAAAATACAATTTTGATATCATCGAAAGGAGTCAAATCAGGGAGGTTTCTCATAATTCTATTTTATCCGATTATTTATTATTGATTTTAAACAAGTTGACTAAAAAAACAGAGGAATAATGAGCGAGAAAGAAAAGAAATTGCAGGATAGCATTGACTACTCAGCAGATAATATCCAGGTGCTGGAGGGTCTTGAAGCTGTGAGGAAAAGACCTGCAATGTACATTGGCGATATAGGCATTAAGGGATTACATCATCTTGTATATGAGGTTATTGATAATTCTATTGATGAAGCTATAACTGGCTATTGTACTAAAATTGATGTTGTAATACTTGAAGATGGATCCGTTAATGTTACAGACGACGGCAGAGGTATTCCTACAGGAATTATGGAAAAGGAACAAAAATCCGCCCTCGAAGTTGTAATGACTGTGCTGCATGCCGGAGGAAAGTTTGACAAAGATTCTTATAAAGTTTCAGGTGGTCTTCACGGCGTAGGGGTATCTTGTGTAAATGCTCTTTCAGCCCACCTTTCAGCTGTAGTAATGAGAGAAGGCCAGATATTCAAACAGGAATATGAAAAAGGAAAACCTGTTACAGCTGTCGAGGTTATTGGAAAGTCTGATAAGTCAGGCACATCTGTGACTTTTAAACCTGACGGTACAATCTTCCAGACTACAGAGTTCAACTTTGAAATCCTTTCAGCACGTCTTCGTGAACTGGCTTTCCTTAACAAAGGAATATTGCTTACCATTAAAGATAAAAGGGAGCTTACTGACGATGGCAATGGAGGAACAGCACGCTATGAAGAATTTAAATCTGAGCTCGGCCTGAAGGAATTTGTGGAGTATCTTGATTCAAACAGGGAAAGACTTATTGAAAAAATTATTCATATAACCTACGACAAGACCGAAATTCCTGTTGAAATCGCCCTTCAATACAATAATTCATTCTCAGAGAATGTCCATTCATATGTGAATAATATAAATACAATTGAAGGAGGAACACATCTTGCTGGCTTCAGAAGAGGACTGACGCGTACACTTAAAAAATATGCTGAAGATTCAGGGGCAACATCGAAACTTAAATTCGATATCAACGGAGATGATTTTCGTGAAGGACTTACTGCTATCATTTCAGTTAAAGTGGCTGAACCCCAGTTCGAAGGCCAGACAAAAACAAAACTGGGAAACTCTGAGGTAATGGGAGCAGTCGATCAGGCTGTAAGTACTATGCTTACGAACTACCTTGAAGAGAATCCAAAAGATGCAAGGATCATAGTTCAGAAGGTAATCCTTGCTGCAACAGCCCGTCATGCTGCACGGAAAGCAAGAGAACTTGTACAGAGAAAGAATGTACTCTCAGGTTCCGGACTCCCCGGCAAACTGGCCGATTGTGCTGACAGGGATCCTGCTAATTGTGAGATTTACCTTGTGGAAGGTGATTCTGCCGGAGGAACGGCAAAACAGGGCCGCGACAGAGGTTTCCAGGCTATTCTGCCCTTGAGAGGCAAGATATTGAATGTCGAAAAGGCAATGCAGCACAGAATTTACGAGAGTGAAGAGATAAAAAATATCTTTACCGCACTAGGAGTTAATATTGGCACGGATGATGACAGCAAAGCCCTGAATATTAACGGACTTCGTTATCATAAAATAATTATAATGACTGATGCTGATGTTGACGGCTCACATATTACTACACTTATAATGACATTCTTTTTCAGATATATGCAGGATCTGATCAAGGGGGGAAATATCTATATTGCCACACCGCCACTTTACCTGATCAAAAAAGGCAAGACTGAACGCTATTGCTGGACCGAAGAGGAACGTGAACAGGCTGTACTGGAAATGGGACAAGGGAAAGAATCATCAGTTGGTGTACAAAGATACAAGGGTCTCGGTGAAATGAACGCTGAACAACTCTGGTCAACAACTATGAACCCTGAGACTAGAACTCTCAGACAGGTTACAATAGAGAGCGCAGCAGAAGCTGATCATATCTTCTCTATGCTCATGGGAGATGAAGTTCCGCCGCGCAGAGAGTTTATAGAGACGCATGCCAAGTATGCCAAAATTGACGTCTAAAACCTAACCAGTGACCAAAATTAGAGTAGTTTTTTTTCTGATCCTGATTTCAAATTTGTTGAATGCACAGGAGCCTGCCAGAATTTTGTCTTCTGTTTTTGACGAGGCTCTTACGGACACGACCGCTTATAACAACCTTGAATATCTGTGTAAACATACTAAAGGAAGAATAGCAGGTTCGGCCGCTGCAGAAAAGGCAATTGAATTTACAAGACAGGCTCTAATAAATGCAGGAGCTGATTCCGTTTGGCTCCAGGAAGTGCCTGTACCTCACTGGGTAAGGGGAATTGAGAGATGCACTGTTAATTCGTCAGTAAACGGGAAGAAGGCACTGTCTATTACTTCTCTTGGCCTTTCAGTCGGCACTGATTACAAAGGTATTTCATCAAATGTTATTGAGGTACATGATTTTGAAGAGCTTAAAAAGTTTGGGACAGAGGGGATTCATGGAAAAATTGTATTCTTTAACCGGCCGTTCGACAACAAACTGATTAATACGTTCTCTGCTTACGGAGGTGCTGTTAATCAGCGTACTGTAGGACCATCTGAAGCTTCACGATATGGTGCAGCTGCTGTTATTGTGAGGTCAATGACACAGTCTCTCGATAATTTTCCCCATACCGGAGTAACCCGTTATGCAGATACTGTCCCTAAGATACCCGCTGTTGCTGTTTCTACCCTTGATGCAGACCTGTTAAGCAAATGGTTGAGGACTGATCCTTCACTGACTATTAATCTCGTGTCAACATGCAGGAATTATCCCGATACGATATCTTACAACGTTATAGGTGAGTTGCATGGTTCTCTTAAGCCATCTGAATACATTACGGTCGGAGGTCATATCGATGCCTGGGATGTTGGGGAGGGAGCTGTTGATGATGGTGGCGGTTGTATTCAGGCTATTGAAATGATAAGGATTTACAAAAAGCTTGGCATAAAACCAAAACGAACAGTCCGGGCGGTAATGTTCATAAACGAAGAGATGACCGGTTCAGGAGGAAAGACCTACGCTTCAGAGGCAAAAAGGAAAGGTGAAATTCACTATGCTGCTCTGGAATCTGATCGTGGAGTTATGAGCCCTCTTGGATTTGGATTCGATACTGACGGACCAAAACTGGAAAAGCTGCAGTCTTTGGCTTCATGGTTCGTTCCATATAAAATCAGAGATTTCGAAAAAGGAGGTGGCGGTTCAGATATTGGTCCTCTTAAAGCCTTGGGTGCATTGCAGATTGGCTATATGCCTGATTCACAGAGGTATTTTTGGTATCACCATTCCGCTAATGACACATTCGAACAGGTTAATATCCGTGAACTGCAGTTGGGCAGTGCTGCAATCGCTTCATTGATCTATCTGATTGATTTATTTGATTTTTAACTCTGTGGTTCTCCGTGTCATCTCTGTGGCTCTCCATGTAACTTATTATAAGAACTAACACATAGTTGCACCGAGGAGACACAGAGTTACACTGAGAATACTAAACTCCGAAGACTTTCCTCCTGATAACTACAGCATTATCGGTGCAAACTTCACTGCAACAGAAACATCTGATACATTTTTTGTCAGTAAGGAGTATATGAGTCTTATTTGAAGGCAATGGCAAAATAGCCTGAACCGGACATATATTAATACATTTCTGGCACCCTGTGCAGTTTTCATGAATGAAAACAGGCCTTCGTTCAAGCTTTTTCAGGAACTTAATCCTTTTCATTACAAATTTAAGGGCAATATTATTGGTTGTAGAAATTGGGACTTTCGCAAACCCTTTCTTTGTAATGGTTCCTATCTCAGGTCCATCATAAATTATTTCTTCTTCCGACTGCAACCATGTTTTTCTGAAAAATGCCGCCCTGGAAGTTGGGATAATTAAAGGTTCGTAACCTGCTATACGGCTGGCTATTATGTCAAGTATCAAAGGATTTGTCGAACCTATTAATAATCCTATTTCAATGGGTAATCCGCGGCCCGGACCTGGACCTTCCATACCCATAATCCCATCCATCAGAAAGTAGTCAGGAGTGACGGCTTCATTCAGATCTACCAGGAACTCCCCAAATTTGCTTCTGTCCTGGTGCAGTGCATGTTGTTTCCCTTTGCTGAAACCGGGAACCAAACCGAGTGTATTTTTTATAGCGCCAGTGAAATAAACAAGTTCGTGATTCTTAAATTTTGGAAGAGAAATTATAAGATCAACCTGATCTACAATAGATGCTACCCTTATTTTTCCTTTTCTCAGTGATTTTTCAACAGGATTTGTCATGAAATCAACCCATTCGGCACCGGTTGATTCACAGACTCTGAATATACCTGATTTCAAACCTTTGAATTTTTGAGTATGAACTGCAGGAGAATCTCCTACAAGAACTGTTGCTCCTTTGTATTGAAGAAACCTTACCATTGCTTCCACAACAACAGGATGCGTGCTTATACATTTTGACGGATCATCATCTGTAAGGATATTCGGTTTAACCAGGACCCTTTTCCCCGTAACATCAGGTCCATCGGTTTTTAAGTATATATCTGATATCAAATCAGAGACCTGCTGAAGATCATACTCTCTGCATTTGCGTATAGAAATTTTATTATTCATCATATAAATCCATTAAAAAGTGTGCAAATATATGCAATATTTGAATCCTCCGAGCGCATTGGCTTCGACGAGCTCTCCGCCAAGTGGCGGATCGTTTCTCCGTTGCTTGATACGGAGTAATCGAGCATTAAGAATTTATCTTAAGGGATCGAAGATTAGCTGCGCTGAACTCCACTTCGTTCCGGTTCTTCATAGCTTGCTGCGAAGAGCTTCGATTGCCTGGAGGATCAGTTAATTATTCAAAATCAATTCTCTGATATTATCTTCTATTTCAGAGATAATCTTTTTGGAAGGACCTGAATAGTTGTTTATAATAATGCTGAATGCCATTTCTTTCCCGGAAATGGTTGTAAAGTAACCTGCGAAACTTCTCACCCTGGTCATAGAACCGCCTTTTGCTTTGAAATGTGAATCGAAGACAGGGTCTTTAAAAATATTTTTGAAAGTACCATTCTTACCGGCATCGGGCAGGGAGGAATAATAATCGGGGAAATACTTCCCTTTGTTTTTCATATAAACCAGGAGACGCACCAGTTCTCTGGTCTTGACGGCATTAAGAGGAGACAGGCCACTACCGTCTTCGATAAACATACCGTTTTTATCTATGCCACAACTTTTAAGGAAGTCATAAATGACTTCAGCTCCGGATTCTGTTGACCCGTTATTTTTGAATTTTTTCCCCAGTTCCTTGATGAGATGTTCTGCAAAAAGATTTACGCTTTCATGGTTCAAAACATTGATTATTTCAGACAGTCTTGGAGAAATGATTTCAGTAATTGGGACAACTTTTTCAGTTTTAGGTACCGGATTTAATCTAACCGTAGTAGGAGCTTCTGACGTTTTTATACCACCGGCTTTAAGTTTTTTAGTCACTATTTTAGCCAGAAGCATTGGCGGATCGGTAACTGATGCTTTAAGTACAAAATCCAGCTGATTGACAGGAATTTTGCCGGCAAGCCAGCCTCCGGTGCTATACGGAGCTGCAAAAACATAGCCTTTGTCGTCAGCTCCCGAGGAGATTAAAAAGTCAGCCAGTTCAGACCCGGATTCTTCCGGAACAAATTTTTCAAGAACAGGTAATGTGCTGTCGGACATAGTTTTAAAATGGATTTCATAAGTGTTGTCAAATACTGACAATCCATATGCTCCTGCGCCATAATAGTTGCCTTCATCTTCCCACAGCCATTTTGAAGGAACAGGTAAGAAATCAAAATACGAGTCATCCGTAATTACCCGTCCCCTGATTCTTTTGATGCCCAGTTTTTTAATTTCTGTAACCCAACTTCCGATGAAATCGAGATAATGATCAGAAAAATATTTTGATCCCAGCGCAGGGTCACCACCCCCATGTATTATTATGTTCCCACTGAGTTTCCCCGATCTTCTATTTAATGATCCGGTATATCCAACTGTTGTTTTGAATGTATATTCGGGACCAAGTAATTCAAGGGCAGCTGCTGATGTAATAACCTTCAGGACTGAGGCAGGAGTGAGGCTGATTCCCGAATTGTAATCAATTATAACATCTCCTGATTTAGCATCTGCAACACAGAGCGATACTGATGCATGGACAAGAGAAGAATCACCAAGAAAAGTTTCAGAGGTTTTCTCCTGTGAAAAGGTATTGACAGTCATGCAGGTCAGTACAAAAATTAAAAAAATGATCCTCATTATTGATTTGTTTTATTTTGTTGTAGGGTTGACAAAAGTCCACAGGCGGCCTGGATGTCCACACCACGACTCGCCCTGATGGTTGTCAGAATTCCTTTGGCATTGAGAGCTTCTTTGAAATTTATTGTGGTCCCAAGGTTAGGACTCTGGAACTCTGACCCTGGAATCGGGTGAAAACGTATGATATTAATGCGGCATTTTATTCCGTTAAGAATCCTTGCCAGCTCTTTTAAATGTGCCGGTGTATCATTCATCCCTTTAAACAGAATATATTCAAAGGAGACTCTCCTCTGGTTATTAAAATCGAAACCACGGATTATATCCAGGACCTCTTTTACATTATTTGTTCGTTGAACAGGCATAAGCATTCTTCTCTCTTCATCAAACGGGGAGTGCAGACTTACGGCAAGATGGCAACGGCTCTTTTCAAGAAATTCTTTTATTCCGGCTATGATCCCGACAGTGCTTACTGTAATCCGTGTTGGACTCCAGGCATAACCCCACTCACTGGTCAGAATATCAAGGCTCCTGAGTACTTCAATAATATTGTCTAAAGGTTCGCCCATTCCCATATAGACCATATTTGTCAGCGTTAAAAACTCTGGTAAGCTTCTGAACTGATTAAGAATCTCATTTGAAGACAAGTTCCCCTGGAAACCCTGCTTGCCTGTCATGCAGAAAATGCACCCCATTTTACAGCCGGCTTGTGATGACACACAAATAGTAGCACGATCATCATCAGGAATGTACGCTGCTTCTATGTATTTATCATTCAGAACATTATAAAGATATTTCTTTGTCCCATCTGAACTCTTTGATTCATTTACAGGGGCGGAAAGGCCTATTTCATAATCAACCTGAAGGAGTTCTCTTGTTTTTTTTGAGAGATTAGTCATTTCTTCGATTGACATTATCTCTTTCTTATACAGCCAGTCGGAAATCTGTTTAGCTGCATAGCCAGGCAGCCCGATCCGTTTTGTAACTGCTATCAGCTCATTAAGTGTCTTGCCGTATAATTTCTCTTTCTGCATAATTATCAGGTGTCAGGCAACAAGCCTCAGGCGCCAGTCTCTAAATTATCAATAATAACCCCTTCAACTTTTATCTTTATACTCTTTTCTTTTATCTTTTCCTCACACCTCACGCCTCATGCCTCAGACCTGTCAATTACCCCTTTCCTGTTGTCAATTATTATATAATCACTCCCTGTTGGGAAAATTTTGTTAAATCTTTTATTATCAGTGTTAAAGTGTTGTTAAATGTTTGTAAATTATTGAAGATCATTCGAAAAATGCATGATCTTTGTAAAACAAAAATGAATTGTTTCGGTTATAAAGATATTAAACTTTTGTGAAGCCTTTGCAAATAAACTAGGGACGGCAACAAAAGGTTAGTTTAATTTTAAAATGAAAAATTATGAAAAGAAAGTATTTATTTGGTGGACTGTTGATGGCTATTTTAGGAGCATTTATTGCTTTGATCGTTTATTCAAAGATCATAGTAAAACCCATGGTGGCTGCTTCCAAAGACAGTTCCAGTGTTGAGTTACAAAATGCAAGAGCCTATCTCACTTCTATGCAGACACAAGAAGGACAGATAGATTTTACATATGCTGCCGAATTGACAGTTCACTCTGTAGTTTCTGTTCATATTAAAATGGCAGGAACTCCGGAGAATCCGATTCTGGACTGGTTTTATGGCGACAGGAATTCAAAACCAAAGGAAGTCCAGGGCTATGGATCGGGAGTTATTATATCAAGTGACGGTTATATTATTACCAATAATCATGTTATTGAAAATGCTGAATCAGTTGATGTTACATTAAATGACAAGAGAACTTTTACCGCCAAGGTTATAGGGCGCGATCCGGGAAGTGATATAGCTCTTCTTAAAATAAAAGCTGACAATTTGCCATTTATTAAATATGGTGATTCAGAGCAACTCAAGCTTGGTGAGTGGGTACTAGCTGTAGGCAATCCTTTTAATCTTACCTCAACGGTTACAGCAGGTATTGTAAGTGCCAAAGGAAGAAATCTTCACATGAATGAGGGAACAGCTTATAGCATTGAATCCTTTATACAGACTGATGCTGCTCTGAATATGGGGAACAGCGGGGGAGCCCTGGTAAATACCAAAGGGCAGCTTGTTGGAATAACATCTGCTATTCTTTCACCAAGTTTTGCCTATTCTGGCAACTCATTTGCAATTCCGGTAACGATTGTAAAAAAAGTTGTTGACGATCTCAGGGAATTCGGAGAGGTGCAACGGGCTATTATTGGTGTGAATATTCAGGACCTTCAGTCTGATGATGCAACCAAGCTTGGACTGCAAGATCTTAAAGGCGTTCTTGTCACCAGAATTATGCCTGACGGCTCTGCAAAGGAAGCAGGTATGAAGGAAAATGATGTAATTACAAAGTTCGACGGTCAGCCTGTAAATACTATGCCAGAGTTGCAGGAGCAGGTGGGAAAACATCGTCCGGGAGATAAGGCAACTGTAACTTTTGTCAGAGGCGGGAAAGAGTCTACAATACCAATTACTCTGAAAAATATCGCCGGAAATACCAAGCTCGTTACTGCTGCAATGGAAGAAAGTGAAAACGTGGTATTTGGTGCAAAACTTGAATCACTGGACTCCCAGGATATGAATTCATTAAATATTGATTCCGGGGTTAAAGTAGTCGAAGTAAATAAAGGGAAGTTTAAAGATTTAGGAATGGCTGAAGGATTTATAATCCTGAGCATAAACGGCAAAAAGGTAAAAAGTCCGGGTGAAGTGCGGCAGGCCACTAATGACGGAAAAACTCTTAAATCTATCGAAGGAATACTTCCTGATGGTACAATGTTCAATTACAAGTTTGGCAGATAACAGGTTAAATCATATAATTCACTATTATTCAAGGGATTCATAAAAACGGATCCTCTTTGCGGAACAATAGTGAATTATTTTTGTTATTACATAATAAAGCAATATCTTTGCGGAAAATTTTTGGGAGGCATAATGAGACAACTAAAGATTACCAAATCCATAACAAACAGGGAAAGTGCTTCACTCGATAAATATTTGCAGGAGATTGGTAAGGAAGAGTTGATATCGGTAGAAGAAGAAGTTGAATTGGCTCAACGGATAAAGAAAGGCGACAGAGCTGCACTTGAGAAACTTACTAAAGCAAATCTGCGTTTTGTTGTTTCTGTTGCAAAACAATATCAGAACCAGGGACTTAGTCTCCCCGATCTAATCAACGAAGGTAATTTGGGCCTTATCAAGGCTGCAGAAAAGTTTGATGAAACACGTGGTTTCAAATTTATTTCCTATGCCGTATGGTGGATACGACAGTCAATTCTTCAGGCCCTTGCTGAACAGTCACGTATCGTAAGATTGCCTCTTAACCAGGTTGGTTCACTTAATAAGATCAACAAAGCCTTCTCGAAATTTGAACAGGAAAACGAGAGGACTCCTTCACCAGAGGAGCTTGCTGATGTTCTTGAGCTGCCTAAGGAAAAGGTGACCGACACATTAAAAGTATCAGGAAGACATGTATCTGTTGATGCTCCGTTTATTGAAGGAGAGGATAACAGTTTGCTCGATGTATTGACTAACTCCGATTCCCCGGTAGCTGATAAGCTTCTGATGGACGAATCACTTTCAAGGGAGATCTACCGTGCTCTTGCAACTCTTACTGAAAGAGAAAGGGATATTATCAGATTCTTCTTCGGCATCGGATGTCAGGAGATGACTCTTGAAGAGATAGGTGAAAAATTCGGCCTTACCCGTGAGAGGGTTCGGCAGATCAAGGAGAAAGCAATCAGAAGGCTGAGACATACTTCAAGAAGCAGATTATTAAAAGGATATTTAGGTTAATAAACCGAATAATGACTGAAAAGGTGCTTCAAATGAGCGCCTTTTTTTATTTATTTTTTGAAATCAGTGAATATTTCGCGGTGATTTCTCATTCCAAGCGAAGCGAGGAATCTCCTTCTCATTGCTTGAAATTTTCTTAATTTTGTAATCTTTTTACGTGAGAATTAAGTATGGATTTTAAACTTATATCCGATTTTCAGCCAACAGGCGACCAGCCGGAAGCAATTGATCAGCTGGTTCAGGGACTTGAAAATGGAGTTCCTTTCCAGACTCTATTGGGAGTCACCGGTTCTGGAAAAACTTTTACAATTGCAAATGTTATTGAAAGAGTTAACCGCCCTGTGCTTGTATTAAGCCATAATAAAACACTGGCCGCTCAACTTTATGGAGAATTCAAGCAGTTTTTCCCTGAAAACAGGGTTGAATACTTTGTCTCGTACTATGATTATTATCAACCTGAAGCATACCTGCCGGTTTCAGATACATATATTGAAAAGGACCTATCAATAAACGAGGAGATCGAAAAGCTCCGCCTGAGCGCTACTTCATCATTACTTTCAGGGAGAAGTGATGTAATTGTAGTGTCTTCTGTATCATGTATTTATGGCATAGGAAACCCAGATGATTTTCATTCAAATACGGTTCATATCAGGAAAGGACAGATGATCGGAAGGAACCTTCTCCTCAGAAAACTTGTCGACAGCCTTTATTCACGGAACGAACTCGAATTCAAACATGGTACATTCAGGGTACGAGGCGATACTATAGACATCTTTCCGGCTTATGCAGACATAGCAGTAAGAGTGATATTCTTTGGTGACCAGATTGAAGAGTTGAACACTTTCGATCCTCTTAGCGGTCACAGGCTTGAAATCCTGAATGAGTACATCGTCTATCCGGCAAATATATTCGTTACAACCCGTGAAAGAATCAATCTGGCAATAAGCGACATTCAGGATGATATGGTTCGACAGGTAACTTATTTTAATGAAATCGGAAAGAAAGAAGAGGCGAAAAGACTCGAACAACGTGTCTTGTATGACCTTGAGATGATAAAGGAACTAGGCTATTGCAGTGGTATTGAAAATTATTCACGTTACTTTGACGGGAGAAAACCCGGCACCAGGCCGTTCTGCCTGCTAGACTATTTTCCTAAGGATTTTATAACTGTTATTGACGAAAGTCATGTCAGTGTGCCACAGATCAGGGCTATGTTCGGAGGTGATCATTCCAGGAAACAGACTCTTGTGGAATATGGATTCAGACTGCCAGCAGCCCTAGATAACAGACCAATGAGGATCGAAGAATTTGAATCTCTTACCGGGCAGACAATTTTTGTAAGCGCTACACCGGCTGACTATGAACTTGAAAAAAGCGAAGGTGTCTTTGTAGATCAGGTTATAAGACCAACAGGACTCCTTGATCCGCCAATTGAGATTAGGCCAAGTCTTAACCAGATAGATAACCTGATAGGTGAGATCCGTTCGAGGGCAAAAGCAGGGGAGCGGACGCTTGTGACAACCATAACGAAACGCATGGCAGAAGAGCTTTCATCTTACCTTATTAAATTTGACATTAAATGCAGCTATATTCATTCAGATATTGATACTCTGGATCGTATTGATATTATGGAAGAACTTCGGACGGGTTCAATTGATGTGCTTGTCGGGGTTAATCTGCTGAGGGAAGGACTAGATCTTCCGGAGGTATCGCTTGTTGCTATTCTTGATGCTGATAAGGAAGGATTTCTAAGATCGTCAAGATCACTGACCCAGACTGCAGGAAGGGCAGCAAGGAATCTGAATGGGAAAGTTATTATGTATGCCGATGTAATTACACGCAGCATGAAACAGACTATTGATGAAACAAACAGGAGAAGGAGCAAACAGCTGAAATACAATGAAGAGATGGGCATTACACCGGCACAGATAGTCAGGAAAACAGGTTCGGTACTTAGCGGGTTGGGAAGGAAAGGAGCTGTAGTAAAAGCATATATTGAGCCAGACAGGATTGATATAGCTGCAGATCCCGTTATAAAATACATGAACAGAGAGGCTCTTGAAAAGGCAATAGAAAAATCAAGAAAAGGAATGGAAAAAGCTGCTGCAGAGCTTGATTTTATAGAGGCAGCCAGATTCAGGGACGAGATGTCAGAGCTCCAAAATCTTCTAAGAAACAAAGTAAAATAGGTAGATTCCCTGATTTATTTGTTAATTTACCCCCTTCCCAACCTTCCCCCACGGGGGAGGAGTATCAAAACCTTTCCCCCTTGGGGGAAAATGAAAGGGGGTAAAGACTATAAATAAGAGATGGAATAATCTGTTACAAAAATTCTGAACTTCAACACTGCTAAAGGTCAATCTTCGAGATAAGCCGGGAATTTTAAAGGTTCTTATCAATTAACTTATCAACATACTTTGCTATGGCAATGGATGAGGTAAGCCCTGGTGATTCCATTCCGATAAGATTTATAAATCCCGGATAGCCTCTGCCGGTTTCTTCCATAATATAGAAATCCCTTAGCGGTTCTCCGGGTTTCTGAATTTTTGGACGTATTCCTGTCATTTCAGGGGCAATATCATCAAACTCAAGAAAAGGAAGAAACTTTTTAGCTGATATAAAGAACGCTTCCTGTTTTGATGCTGTTAATTTATAATCGTAGACATTTGATTCAAGATATTTTACGTCAGGACCGAGCTTTACTCCGCCACCCATATCAACTGTAACATGTATGCCTATACCCTCCATATTCTGATGGGGAACAGGATAGACCAACCTGTTGATCAGCTTGTTTTTTGGTGGATTGATCCTGAAATATTCGCCTTTACAAAATAGAATCTTCAGGTTATCATCTTTAATGCCAGCCATTTCAGAAATTTTATCTGAGGTAAGCCCCGCAGAATTAATGATAATACTTGTTGTGAAACTGTATTTCTCTTTATCCGCATCAAGCAGATCAATTTTGTATCCGTTTTGTATCTGTTCTATTCCTGTCACTTCACTTCCGTAAACAATCTGACAGCCATTATTAATCGCATTAGTTTCATATTGTTTCATAAGCGAATGAGAATCAACAATTCCGGTTGATGGTGAATATATGGCCTTGACAGCGAATATGTTAGGTTCCAGTTCAGCAATCTGTTCCTTACCAAACATCACAAGATCATTCACCCCATTTCCGATAGCAGTCTGTCTGATTCCTTCAATTACGTCTACTTCCTTCTCCGAAGTTGCAACAATCAGTTTTCCGCAATTTCTGTATGGAACTTCATATTTTTTGCAATAATCATAAAGTAGCCATTTTCCCTCAACACACAGTTTAGCTTTCAGACTATTCCTCGTATAATATATACCTGCATGTATGACCTCGCTGTTGCGGCTGCTTGTCTCCTGACCGAATGAGAGATGTTTTTCGATCAGGAAAACATTTTTATGTTCCCCGGATACCTGTTCTGCAATAGCCAGCCCGATAACTCCCGCGCCAATAATTGTTATTTCTGTATCCATCTATTGACAAGTTTATTTCCTTATAATTTATGAAAGTCAAAGCTGTCAAAAATAATTGACAAAAACTTATAACTTTAACTGCTTTTTGAGTAAAATATATGAAGAAAAGTTCATTCCAGGGATGACATATACCTGACTTATAATAACTGGTTTGGAAAGTTCAACCTTGAGCTTCACTGGTGGCTGGCACTCCCCGGAATTTCAGGGTTGATTAAGATTTCATCTGCAAATATCCATTGTCCGATACCATTTATTGCATAAACTCTGACAAATCTGGCATTCTCATTAAGCTGATCTGCCATAGCAATATCTATCCAGCAATCGTACCGGTCATTCAGGTATTGATCCATAATAACTGTTTTAATTGATTTGAATTTTTTCCCATCATCTGAAATAGAAAATTCAACACTTGTGGGGAGGAAGATACTTTTCAATTTGTAAGTTAAGAATCGGGCAGAAACAGTTTTAATTTGTTGGTTCATTCCTAAATCAACGGTAACGATCATATCATTTTTCTCAAATCCCAGCCAGTGTTTATCAGTATAATCTTCAGTTCCCAGTTTCCCGTCTGTCAGGTTGCCGTCCGAATAAGCAGGGGAAGATGGATACACTAAAATTACTGGTTTAGAGATTGCATCATGCTTTATGTTCTCATAGTAAGAGGCTTCAAGTAATGGCCATCGGCCTTTGCCTTCTTTCCAGTCCATATAATCTTTATAAGCGTTCCCGGCAAAGACGGGTTGTCCTATTGGTATTTTTGAATCTGGTTTGTCAAAAATTCCGCAAATGGCAAAACTTATAACTTCATCAACACCAGCTTTGGTCACTCCAGACAATTGTGACAGGAAACGGGGGAACGGTGCGGGTATTAATGCGGAAGGCCTGGTATTCAGACCTTTTTCCCAGGTGAAGGATTCATCATTCGACCATAGCTCAATTTTAGTTTTATTATGGACTTCTCTCAGATGCCTGAAATTCTCTTTCATATGAGGCAGGGGCATAGGTTCAACAACACATCCTATTTCGTCCTGATACGCAATTATATCTACCTTGAGTTTTGCAATCTGTTCCGCAAATCGTCCATCATCAAATTTTGCCGTTCGCAAGCCATATGGAGAAATCAACACCTTTGCGCCAGGAGTCAGGCTTTTTGCTTCAGCAGTCAGGGAATTGGCTGCATCAACTGCCTGTTGCGAAAGATAGGGACCTACTACATCCTCGCAAGGCAGATACCAGCCATAAAAAGATTTATGTTTTGAAAACAAACTGGCTGTTTCATGCATTATTTTAATCTGTAAGGCTCTTACTTCTGGAAGTCGGGGATTGTCGTCCTGATCCTTTGCCCATCCGGTACTCATAAAAACTTTTACGCCATTTTCATCGGCTGAATTCATAATTGCTTCAACCGGGCTCTCCCTGCCGGCCGGATAAGCATGCGGCATAAAAGCTGAAGGGTAATAAGATTTTCCATCATTTGCAACAAACATCAGAATAACATATTCTATACCCATAGCGGAAAGTTCCTTTATTTTCAATCGCCACAGTTCCGGTGATGTCTCATCAACTTCTGCCGGGTTCATGTATTTGTTTCTCTCATCCTGATAAACAAAATTTATAAATGTCCCCCGCACGTGTTTGGTCATATTCTGAGCCTGGGCCATGCCGGTAACTACCAGCAGAAAAGCCATAATTATTATCTTAAAGGGAGTTTTCACTTTGTTTCTATTAATTATATTGAATAATTTACTGAAATATCTCTATGTTCCATTGTTCATTATTGAAGTTCAAATTACATAAAATTACGAAATCGGAAATAATCTCATTAGTTGTATATTATAGACTTCGGTCTATCATCCATTGCGGCTCCAAACTGCTTGTTTGGTTGCGGTCCCATTTCAAATTCCAAATAGCCGCCTTGCATTATTTCTTTATACGTTAGGAATGAATGGGTGTGTGTCTTCCCATTCAATTTCACTGACTGTATATAAATATTTTTTTCATTATTATTCATTGCTTTTATTGTGAAGCGACGGTTGTCAGGTAATTTGATGGTAATTTCATCGAAAAGTGGACTGCCAAAGATAAAGGCTCCATTTGCAGGATTAGCAGGATAGAATCCAATTGAAGAAAAGATATACCATGCTGACATTTGCCCACAGTCTTCATTTCCACTTAACCCATCAGGTTTGTCATCGTATAATGTTCGCTGGATATAACGATTTTTTTCAGCAGTTTTCCATTGCTGGCCGGCATACGCATAAAGATAAGTTATATGATGACTGGGTTCGTTTCCATGTGCGTATTGTCCTATTAATCCGGATATATCAGATGATGCATTTTCACCCATATCACCTGTCACTACAAACAGGCTGTCAAGTTTGGCAAGGAAAGGTTTGTCGCCACCAAAAAGCCTGATCAAACCCTCGACATCCTCAGGTACAAGCCATGTGTATTGCCATGCGTTACCCTCAGTATAATCACCCCATTCATGAATTGATTGAAAAGGACTGAACGGTTCACGGAAATTGCCGTTATCCAGCTTAGCTCTCATGAACTGTCTCTTCGGATCAAAGTATTGTGCATACAAAACAGCACGCTTTGAGTAATAATCATAATCTTCTCTTTTGCCGAGTTTTTTTGCCATTTGGGCAATGCACCAATCAGAGATACAATATTCAAGTCCTTTAGAGACAGATTCTTTTTCTTTATCGGCAGGTATATATCCTTTCTCCTTCAATAGTTTCATACCATAATCATCGCGTGTGGAAGATGCTTTCATGGCTTCAAAAGCAAGATTCACATCAAACCCTTTAAACCCTTTGAAATAAGCATCTGCTATAACAGGAATAGCACTATATCCGGGCATGCAATCAGTTTCATTTCCCATAAGGTGCCAGATTGGAAGCTTTCGTTGTTGCTTATATATGTTCAGCATAGTGTTCACCATATCGTTCACCCGCTCTGGTTGGATCAGAGTTAAAAGAGGTTGTTCGGCCCTGTAGGTGTCCCATAGCGAAAACACAGAATAATTAGCAAATCCCGGATTGGTGTATATCTGTTTGTCGGTTCCGCGGTAATCCCCGTTGTTATCATTAAAAAGTATCGGGTGAGTATACGCGTGGTACAAGGCAGTATAAAATTTACGCAAATCCTTTTCATTCTTTCCTGTAGCAATTATTTTTACTAATTCCTTATTCCACAGATTGTTGGCATCAATGACTACTTTACTGAAATCCCAACCGGATACTTCTGCGTCAATATTGGCAAGGGCATTTTTCTCACTTACCGGCGAAATTCCTACTTTCATTATTATTATGTCTCCTTTTCTTGTCGAGAAGTTAAGCACACCTACTACCTTTTCACATTTTACCGAATCGCCTGCAACAATTTTTCCGTCATCAAAAAATTGAGCTGATCCGAACGGCTTTGAAAGTCTTATTGCAAAGTAAAGCCGCTGGTCTTTTGCCCATCCGGTTGAAAACCGATAACCTGTATAGGTTTGGGAATCTACTTTTTTAAGATAGCCCTCTGTTGGCTTATCCCAGCCAATGCCATCGGTAAGGTTTATGGCAATATGAGCCTGTTCTGTTTCAGGAAAAGTGTATTTATGAACCGCCACACGTTCGGTTGCTGTTAATTCTACAAGAATATTGTACCTGTTCATATTAACGGAATAGTATCCTGCTTTCACAACTTCATCACTATGAGAATATTTGGATGCATATCCTGAAAGCGGATTATCCAGTGTGCCGGGTGAGGTTTTCAACTCTCCTGTATATGGAGTAATTAATACATCACCTAATTCCCCGATACCTGTTCCACTCAGATGAAGTTGTGAGAAACCAGTCACGATACTGTCTGAATAATGGTATCCGGAACACCAGTCCCATCCTTTATTATAGTTGGTAGGCCCTGCCTGAACTGCTCCAAAAGGAACATGAGCTCCGAGGAATACGTGACCATGACCACCGGAGCCTATATATGGATCGACATATCTGGTTAAACTGGTTTTTTCTATAGTACCTGATTTGTTGTTCGTGCAGGAACAGAATAGTATGAACCCTGCAATAAGGAAATATTTGTTCATTATTGATATAAGTATTTATCTGGAAACAATATTCGTACCAATGTTCCGGTTTTTTAAAACTTGCTTATCTAGAATATGTTCTCAAGAACTGAAGGATATTCTTTTACAATTTTAAGGATTAATTCACCAAAAATAGTATTTGCTTATGCAAACCAGCTTCTGGTAAATTTCTCAGATTTATCCTCATGAAATGTTTCATGCAAAAAACCAGTTCAATAAATTTCCTTCTGTTTAACATAGTTTAAAGTATATCTTTTGCATCTGCCTGGCTGTCTGTGTTACTACTGGATTGGAAAACACTGTTCTTTAACATTCCATCCTGCTATTGAAACAAGAGTCTTTTCTTTGACAATCGATGGTGAATATTCAATTGTTATGGTTTTGCTTTCACCCGGTAAAACAGATATATAATTATCACTGAAAAATGAAGGAAGTATTCTTTTTTTTGTCTGATTGTTTACAAGTGATATCCGGTTGAAAAAAGCAACAGGCGAATTCACAGGATTACTAACGCTAACTTCAATTTTTCCCTCAGAAATTTTTTTGATATCAGCTTTTACCAACGCCTGATTCATTTTTTGCAAACCAGAATAATTTCCGGAAGAATCAGGTAACCAGTAAAGGTTGTCGCTCAAAATTTGTTGCCTGACATCCAAAAGACGTACAATCAGGAAAACTCCCTGCTTTTCCCGCAATTTATCGGTTGCACCTTTCACTGAAAAGTATTTTTGGACAGATGTCGGACTTATGTCACAAAATACCTGGCTTAGCAAGGTGTCTTTCCCATTAACATCAACAGCCTTTACCTGAAGCATTACATCGTGCCATAATTGAAAGGTATTATTTATGATCATTATCATTCCATCTGCCGGGCTGCACATTGCATGAAGTGATGCACCGGCATTATGAAGCCCGTAAAGACATGCGTTAGGATCGAGATAATAATCATACATCTGACCACGAAGAGCGGTCCATGGATTTTGCGTTTTCCAGATTATCACCCCGGTATACCAATCCCAGGCATGAGCACTGAAACCTTCGATAAGTGCCCGATATTGATCGTAATTTACCAATTGTGCTTTAAAAGCAAATTCTCTCACATTTGTCGGAGGGCCATATAAATCAATGAACTTTCCGTATCCAAGATCTTTATGGTATTGCCAGACAGAATCGATCTTTCTGGCAGCATATTGAGGAACTACCATATTCTCTTCAGGTATAAAACGTTCCAATGATTCATAATCGCCTGTACCCACATTCCCGATCTCCGAGTTGAAAGGGAAGGAACGATTTTCCCAAAAAGCACTTACAGGTTGAATTGTATATGGGCCATCGCCTGTTCCTCCGATTGAGTTATAGGACATACTGTCAGTATTGGAGTAGGAGAAAAAATAACGGGTCCCGTCAAGTTTGGGTAAAACAGAATCCTTCATAACAGTATAAATATCTTCAGGCGGAACAATTTCATTACCTCCACAGTAAAACGCAAGAGAGGGATGGTTGCGGATCATTTTTACCTGATCAGCTACCGATTCGACGAATAATTGATGATTGTCGGGATATTTACGTCGTGCAAACTGATCGTCTTTTTTCTTCGGATCGATCCAGCGTCCGTTGCAATCTCCGGAAGTCCAGAAATCCTGAATCACAAGTAATCCAAATTTGTCACAGGCGTTATAAAACTCCGGCCTTTCCGTTAAAGCACCTCCCCAGATTCGGATAAGATTTAAATTCATATCACGGTGAAACCTTATTTCCGCATTATAACGTTCGTTAGTAAACCTTAACATTGCATCGGAAACTATCCAGTTTCCTCCTCTTATAAATATTTTTTGACCATTCACCATTACCTGGCTGCTTCGGGTATGATCATTCCAGAGAGTTTGTATTTCCCGTACTCCCATTTGTAGCGATTCCCTGTCCAGTACCTGGTTTGATTCATTAATAAATTCAAAATCAACCTGATACAAAAACTGTTCTCCATATCCGTTGGGCCACCACAATTTAGGATTGACTAAAGTATAGTCGGGCAGATGAACTTCTGCAGTTGATTTTGGTTGAATCGTAATTGCCCCTTTTATTATATTTCCGTCTAATTTGTACTGAAGAACTCCGGTTATGACGGATCCTGTAGGATTTTCTATCTCAGCAGAGGCTTTTATGATGGCTGGTTGCTGGATCTGATCAGGAAATCGCTTACCCGGAACTAGGGTTATGATATGAGGGTTTTTCAGATTAATGAGAGTAGTTTTTTTTATAATCACTTTATCCCAGATACCTGTATTTCTGTCGTGAACAGGTTGAATCCAGTCCCATCCTGCGGGATACTGATGCGAAACATTCCTGGCGATCGTACCGTCACCACCCTGGCCTCCATTGGGATTTCCAACAGGGTCAGGAGGATAAACAATGACTGCCAGACGGTTATTCCCGTTGCCGGCCAACAGCGATGTTATATTATAAGTCTGGCGTAAGAACATTCCAAAATGTGGTTCAGCATTTACCTTATGCCCGTTGAGATAAATATCACACCCGTAATTCACCCCGCGAAAATGAAGCCATACCTGTTCATCGTTTGAATTAACCTTTTCTTTGAAATCTTTTACAAACCAATAGGTGTAATAGTCACGGCCAGTGTCATATATATCAGGAATTTTTTTATTATTCATCCCCCAGAAGGGATCCGGAACGAGCTTGTTATTTAAAAGTGTTGTAAGAACCGTCCCGGGGACAGTTGCCTGTAACCATCCTGACAATTTATACGATGGATTGGATATCTTTTCACCATTTGAGGTCACCTTTGAAACCGAAATACATTTCCAGTCACTATTAAGTTCATAGGCATTCTGAGCTTGTAAACCGGATATTACTAATGTAAGGGCTATCAAGACTGTAATAATTCTTGTTTTCATTGATATGCTGCATGAATAAGGAACTAACAAAAATAACTCCTAACACATAAATTTACAAGTGTTTGAAGCTTTATTAAAAGATAGAATCGATCTTCAGGAAGTCCAGTCATAAAAAGTAAAACTACAAAACAATAATACACCAGATTGTCTTAACCCCCTATAAGTTGGACAAATTAATTAAAAGATTTTAGTACTTCTTGTTTAATGTTTTCGTTATTTTCA
>Ga0224520_1000040_pt1 | contig 47508 bp, 40 predicted proteins | sample CFST25metaG_2_FD_180684 | JGI IMG/M metagenome (GOLD analysis project Ga0224520, IMG submission 180684) | Peat soil microbial communities from Stordalen Mire, Sweden - C.F.S.T-25 | ecosystem: Environmental > Terrestrial > Soil > Wetlands > Peat | place: Sweden: Norrbotten County, Stordalen Mire... | reverse complement strand
GTTCCCCCCGCCATGACAACCACCACCCCTTCGAGAACCCGAATCCCCCTGGGCCCGCCTTTGACCTGCCCCCTTGTTGCGATTCTGCTGGCTATTGGGGGGACTGCGTTCGCCCAAGCCACCTCCTCGACAACCGACGATGACGAAACGCCGCCGGCCGCGAACGCACCGCCCACGGGTGCCCCTGCCCCCGCAGCGGGTTCCCCGGGTGCGTCTGCGGCGGCCGCCCCGGCCGAGCCGGAAGCCAGCGCCGCCGGCTCGCAACGCAAGCGTCGGGGGAAGACCACCCAGCTCGGACTGTCTCCCCAGACCACCGAGGTTGCCCCTCCTTCGGCGGGCCCGCCCTCGGTGACCGAGGCGCCCACGTCGAATTGGGGCTTCAGGTTCCACGGCTTCTTCCGTGGTCCCATGCGGTTGAGCATGGATTCCGAGGCCGGCCACGGCCTCCAGTTCCACGCCCCGCCCGTGACGCCTGATCTGAACTACACCACGTGGAGCTTCACCAACAACAACCCCGGCCCCTGGGGCGAGATGCTTTTTCAGTACGGGAACAATCGCGTCACCATGACCATGGCCATCGCCAGTTACAACATTACCTCGGGTAGCTGGCGCGAGTTGCAGGACCAGTTCGGCATCGACCGCGCCTTTCTCACCCTCAATTTTCCCGACGCCCTCGGGGATGTGGGCATGATGGTGTGGAACGTGGGCGTGTTCGGGGACCGCTACGGCGCCATGGGCAAGTACGACGGCGGCGCCTATGACACGTACATGATCGGCCGCACCCGCATCGCCGGTGCCACAGGCACATTCGATTTTGACCTGGCCGACAACTTCAAGCTGGTTGCCGAGGCAGGAGCAGGCGCCAAGATGGATGTGCAACAGTGGCATGATGCTCCCTACCCCTCGTGGCAGCCCTTCCCGGGCCACGTGCAGATGGGGACTACCATGTTGGCCCACACCCACGTTGGCGGGGTGTTCGCCAATCTGCTCACTTTGACAGGTCACTTCATGTACACCTGGACCAATGACGCGATGCGAACCGACCTGAACAACTCGAACGGCCAATCCTACGCCGCCAGGGATGCCAGCATGCGAATTCTGGGCGTCGACCTGAGACTCGACGGCGGCTGGCGGGGAGACGGCTACCTCGGTTTCTCCTCCATCAAGACGACTAACGTGGGCGTCCTGTCCGACACGATCGAGGTCATGCACTCTCAAGGCGGCTGGCAGTACCAGGCCAACTACACCGGCGGCCCGTTCAGCCAGGGCGACAGCACGGTCAACAGCATCGGGTTCCAGTACACGTTCAGCTTGGCTGCGTTTCTGTTACGGCCACAAGCCTGGTGGGGCCAAGGCCCGGATTTCACCGTCCAGGTCTTCGGCATGTACAACTCCATCAGTGGCCTGACCACCGCGGCGGACGTGCAGCGAATGTCGTTCCTGGGGAAGCACAAGTTGAAGTTGGGGACGCAGTTGCTCTACACCCCCCTCCCATTCATCTCGGGCGGTGTTCGTTTCGACTCGGTCCAGCCCAATATGGACGACAGAACCCACGACTTCTGGGTTCTGTCTCCTCGGTTGCTCTTCCACACCGAGTTCGTCACTCGCGAGCAGGTGATGATCCAGTACCAGTTCTATTCGTACGGAAGTTGGTACACCAACGACCCAACCCACAGTCTTCCCTTTCCCTACGGCCAGACCGGAAATCTCTGGACGCCGCTGCAGCCCGACCGGCATACCTTCACCATCGCCGCCAGCATGTGGTGGTAGCGGTGCAGGGACGAGGTTCCGGTGCCATGGAGATAGCCGGGCACGGCCACTCTGGCTTCAGCCGTGGCCACTGACCGGTCACGTCCCCACCTCCCCCTCCAGCAGGGCCAGTGCGTGGGACAGATCCGGGCGCATTTGCAGGACCGGCGCCAGTGGATCTTCGCGCAGTCGGGACATCCGAGCAGGCGCAGTCTTGATGGTGAAGGCCGCGGGATCCAGGCGGGCGTTGACCTCGGACCAGCGCAGCGGCATGGACACGCGGGCGCCGGCCACGGCGCGCGCGCTGAAAGGCCCGGCGATGGTCTTGCCGTGGCCGTTCTGCATGCAGTCCAGGTACACGCGGCCGGCTCGGCGAGCCACACTGCGGGTCACGGTGGCGAGCTGGGGATCGTCACGGACAGTCACATGCGCCAGCAGTTGGGCCAGGCTGCGAGACTCGGCGTGGGTCAGCTGGCCGGCCAGCGGAATGAGAACATGCAGCCCGGTGCCGCCGCTGGTCTTGGCGAAGCACGGTAGTTCGATGCGTTGGCACAGCCGATGGATGGCGCGGGCCAATCGCACCACATGGGCAAAGGGCGCATCCTTGGGATCCAGATCCAGGATGCACCAGTCTGGGCGCTCCAAGGAGCCGACCCGGCTTGCCCACACATGCAGGGGGATGCTGCCCAGGTTGGCCAAGTACAGAATGGATTCCACGTCGTCGCATAGAAAGTATTCCAGCTCGCGCTTCCGCTCGTCGCTCCAGATGCGCACCCGACGCACCCACTCAGGCGACCAGGTGGGCGCATCCTTCTGAAAGAATGACGGCCCCGCGATGCCCTCAGGGTGGCGGGTCAGCACCAGGGGCCGGTCGCGCAGGTAGGGCAGCAGCCAGGGCGCAATTGCGCGGTAGTAGTCAATCAGATCGCCCTTGGTCAGGCCCTCGGCGGGCCAGAAGACCTTCTTCAGATTGGTGTAGGCAATCCGCTTCTCGACGCTGGCCGAGGCAGGGGGCGGCTCGGCCTGGGTCACCGGGCGGGCGCACTCGTCCGGCCGCTTGTCAGCGCGCCAGCGCAAAAAGATCGGCTGACGCAGAAGTCCGTCGCTGGTGATCTCCTTGTAGCGCACCTCGCACACCAGGCGCGGCCTGACCCAGGTGTGTTCCGGGCCGCGCGGCACTGGTCCCGTGCACGGGGGATCGGGCTGCTCATCATCGTGCAGCTCGCGCGGCAGGCTGGCCAAGTCCTTCTCGGCCAGGCCGCTGCCCACGCGTCCCGCGTACACCAGCGCGCCCGATTCCTGCGCCGCCAGGTGCAGAGCGCCCAGCCCGCTGCGCAGGCCCCGGGGCGCGGTGTAACCCACGACCACAAAATCCGCGCTGCGGTCGCGCCGAATCTTCAGCCAGTCGGACGAACGACCGGCGCGATAGGGGGAGGCGGCCCGCTTGGCCACCACGCCCTCCAGACCCAGCCGTGTGACCTCCTCGAACATCTCTTGCCCGCGTGCTTCGATATGGTCCACGTAGTGCAGCGGCCCCAGCGCCGGCAGCAGGCGGCTGAGCAGCGCCTTGCGTGTGGCCAGGGGCAGGGGACGCAGGTCGCGGTCCCGGAAAGCCAGCAAATCGAAAACGAACAGGCTGGCGGGCAGGCGCAGGGCCGCGCGCTCGATGTCGGGCTGCCGGGTGAGCAGCGCCCGTTGCTGCAGGCGCTCGAAGCTGGGTCGGCCCTGCTCGTCGCACACCGTGATTTCTCCGTCGAGAACAACATCAGCAGGCAGCGCGGTCAGCGCCGCCGCCAAGTCAGGGTAGAGTGCGGTGGCGTCGTTGCCATGCCGGTAGATGAGCTTGCCCCGCCCGCCCTCGTGCGCGGCCAGGGCGCGGAAGCCGTCGTACTTGATCTCAAACAGCCAGCCCGGCTCGGAGAAGGGCTGTGGCCGAGTTTCGGCCAGCATCACCTGCACCTGCTCGGCCCGCAGCGGGGACGGCGGCAGCTTGTCGGTCTGCTCACGCACCTCGGCCCACCGGGGCGAGCCGTCGCGCAGTTCCTCAATGGTCAGGCCGGATAGAACCGAAGCCTCGGGCAAGCGGCTTTCGCCCCCGCGCACGACGTAGGCGTCGCGTTCCTTGATGAGCAGCCAGTCCTTCTGGCTCTTCGCCAGGCGCACCAGTGACCACGCCCCGCGCAGCTTGTAGCCGGCAAACGTGAAACGCAGCTTGCCCTTGACCAGGCCCTGCTTGACATCGTCAAGCGGGGTCCAGGTGCCGCGATCCCAGACAATAGTGGGGCCGGCGCCGTAGTTGCCGGCAGGAATGACCCCCTCGAAGGATCCATACTCGATGGGGTGGTCTTCCACTTGCACCGCTAGACGCTTTTCGGCTGGGTCGAAGCTGGGTACTCGGGGCACCGCCCACGAGCGCAGCACGCCCTCCATCTCCAGGCGAAGATCGTAGTGCAAACGGCGCGCCGCGTGCTTGTGCACCACGAATAGCCGGCCCGGACCGGAACCGCCGCCAAACGGCTCAGTCGTTCGACCCGGCGAACGCTTGGCACGATAATTCTGCAGGGGCAAAGGACCCTCTTTGCGCAAACCTTGCACGCGGCTAGCCGCAAGCGTTTTCTGCGCTAGGCTTGGATCATGGCGCGGGCAATGGCGGGTGCAACAATCTCGTTTGGCTTGGTTTCGATACCGGTGAAGCTCTATTCGGCCACGCAGCCGTCGGCCGGAATTTCGTTTCACTTGTTGCACAACAAGGACGGCTCGCGTCTGCACCAGCAGTATCTGTGCGCGAAGGACGGCCAGGTGGTGCCGCGCGAGGAAGTGGTCAGGGGCTACGAGTTCGCCAAGGACCAATACGTGACCTTCACCAACGAAGAACTCAAGGCCATAGAGGAGAAGGCGACCCAGGCCATCGCGATCGCGCAGTTTGTGCCCGCGGATAAGGTCGACCCCATCTACTTCGACCGTCCCTACTACCTGGCGCCCGACAAGGGTGGCGAAAAAGCCTACCATCTGCTGGTCGAGGTCATGCGCCAGAGTGGCCGCGCCGCCATCGCCCGCTACGCCGCGCGGGACCGACTGTACTTGGTGATGCTGCGACCGGTTCCGGGGGCACAGCCGGGCACCAGCGGGCTGGTCATGCAGCAACTGCTGTATGCTGACGAGGTGCGCCCCTTGGCCGAGGTGCCAATACCCGAGGGCCAGTCGAGTGAGGCCGAGCTGAAGCTGGCCACCCAGGTGGTGGAACAGATCGCGTCCGACAGCTTCGACCCGGCGGCGTATCACAACGATGTGCGTGAGCGGATGCAGGCCGAGATCGAGCGCAAGGTGGCGGGCCACGAGGTCGCGTCCTCCGCTGCGCCGGAACAGCCTGCGCAGATCATCGACCTGATGGAGGCTCTCAAGGCCAGCCTGGCAGCGCGTGGCCAACCGGCGGCGACGGACACGCGCGAGCTGGGTGAGCGCAAGCCGGCCCGACCCGCAGCGCCCCACAGCGCGCGGCCCAAGGCGCGCGCCTCACGGGGCTAGGGGGAGGCCAGCGATGCGGGTGTGGGTCGGGACAAGCGGCTTCAGCTACCCTCCCTGGCGTGGCTCGTTCTATCCCGAGAAGCTTCCCGCCGAGGAGATGCTGGCCTTCTACGCGCAGCAACTCCCGACGGTGGAGATCAACAACACCTTCTACCGCATGCCCAGCTCCGTCCTACTCGAACGCTGGGCCGCCGCCACGCCAACCGATTTCGTCTTCGCCCTCAAATGCAGCCGACGCATCACCCACGAGCTACGGCTGCACGACGCGCAGAGCGCGGTGGAGCGCTTCGCCAAAGGGGCCGCGACCCTGGGCAGCAAGCTGGGTCCGGTGCTGTTCCAGCTACCACCGTGGCTGCACAAGGACCTGGAACGGCTGCAAGCGTTCCTGACTGTGCTGGCACAAGTCGGGCAGGGAATTCGTCCCTCCTTCGAATTCCGCCACGCCTCGTGGTTCTCTGACGACGTTTACGCCACCCTGCGAGCGGCGGGGGCCGCCCTGTGCATCGCCGAAGCGGAGAAGCTTGAGACGCCCCTGCAGGCCACCACCTCCTGGGGCTACCTGCGTCTGCGCCGAGAAGACTACGCACCCGCCGCCCTCGACGCCTGGGCTGAGCGCATCGCCGGGCAGCCCTGGAGCGAGGCCTACGTCTTCGTCAAACACGAGACCGCGGAGGCACCCGTCCTGGCCCGCCGCCTGCTCGTTGCTCTCCGGCCTTCCGGCTGATGGCTACGTAGAAGGTGCAGTCGAGCGTGACCCGCGCTGCCTGGTGTGGCAACTTGCGCCCATGCCCGCCCCGACCAGCCCACGCAAGCAATCGCTCATGCCTTCCACGCCCCTGCGCCGCCTGCTGCGCGCCTCTGGCCATGCCCTGCAGGCGGTGGTCCAGATTGGCAAGAGCGGAACCAACCAGGGGGTTGTCGCTCAAGTCACACGGGCCCTCTTTGACCACGAGCTCATCAAGGTGAAGCTGGCCCGCGAATGTCCCGAAACGCGCTTCGAGGTGGCCGAACGCCTGGGCCAAGGCCCGGGGGTCAACGTGGTCCAGATCCTGGGGCGCATGATCCTGCTCTACAAACGCCACCCCGAGCAACCGCGTTTCGAGGGCGAGGGGGCGCGCACTCTCTGAGATCAGCGCTTCTCGACGAAGTCGCGGACGTCCACTCTGATGTCACGGGCGATGGCGCGAAGCAAAGTGGGCGAAATGTCGCGGCCGGGATGAAAGGGCACAGTCGTCGCGCGACCATCAGGATGTCGATATTGGCGGTGGGACCCTCGCTGGCGGACCTCCGCGAAGCCGAGTCGCTGCAGGATAATGGCGACCTCGCGTGGCTTCAGGACGGGTAGGTCACCCACGGCTACGCGACCTTGACGGTCTGTGTGCCGACGAACTCCCCTTCGAACGTGGGTTCGCCGTCCTCGAGCAGCATCGCCACGACCTCCTCCAGGTTTGCGCGGAGTTCATCGACGGTAGCTCCCTGAGAATGCGCTCCCGGCCATCCAGGAATGTAGCCGACAAACAGACCCGTAGCAGGGTCGCGCTCGATGACGGCAGTGAAGCTGCGCATGAATCAAAGGTAGCGCGGCGGCGGCTTTCTAACAAGCCGTTGGCGCAGCGGTTGGCGCGATCGATGCATAATCTGCGACCCGGGCAAGGGGCTGGCACTGGGTAGCCCCTATCCAGACCGAGCCGTTTAGGATTGACGAGTAGCCCTCCGACAAACAGCTTTTCGGCATTCTCGAAAGCTAGCTCGGCGCGTTAACGGTCGTCCACTGTCAAGCGTGGCACAGAAAGGGGAGAAACCTTGAAGGCCCTTTTCGCGGTCTTGCAGCAACGACCCGACTCCCGTCCGCGCGTGCATCTGTTTCGGGCCGTGCTAGATCCTGCCCGGTTGCCGCCTTGTGATTCAGCGACAACGTGGAAGGGGCGTGCTCACATGACTAGGATCGTTCGTGTTGCTTTCACTGGGGCAGTTCTTGGGTCGGTTTCCTTGCTATCCTCCCCGGCTATGTCCCAGCTAGACCTGCCACGGCCCAGTCCTTTGGCCAAGGTGTCGCAAGTCGTAGGACTGACCGAGGTGTCGCTCGAGTACAGCAGCCCGGCGGTGAAGGGGCGCAAGATCTGGGGCGGGCTGGTGCCCTATGATCAAATCTGGCGGACCGGGGCGAACCAGGCAACCAAGATCAGCTTCAGCAAGGACGTGGTCTTTGCCGGCAAACCTGTGCCGGCCGGAACCTACGCCTTGTTCACCATCCCGTCCAAGGGCGCGTGGACTGTGGTGCTCAACAAGAAGGCCGACCAGGGCGGAACGGGACGGGACTACAAAGCCGACCTGGACCTGCTTCGCGTGCAGGTACAGACCAAGTCGGCTCCTTTCCGGGAGCGCATGACGTTCCTCTTCGCCGATTTCACCGACGACCAGACCTCGCTCAGTCTGGAATGGGAACGGCTGCGCCTGTCCATCCCCATCCAGGTCCACACGGCTGAGCAAGCCCTGGCCAACATCGCCGCCAGCCTCGACGGCACCTGGCGAACCTATGCCTTTGCCGCGCGCTATATGCTGGACACCAAGAAAGACACCACCACGGGGCTCAAGTACATCGACCAGTCGCTGGCCCTCAAAGAAGACTGGTTCAACGTGTGGATCAAGGCGTCGTTGCTTGCAGCCAAGGGCAACTACAAGGATGCCTACGCATTGGCCGAGAAGGCCTACCAGCTGGGCCAGAAAGCAGAGTTCTTCTTCTTGGAGGCCGACGTCAAGAAAGCGCTGGGCGACTGGAAGAAGAAGCACTAGCGCCGACGACCCGACGATAGACCAACTCATAGCGCTCGACCGCCGGTTCAAGCTGGAAGTGCACCTCGGCCCGGGCGCGCGCGGCTCGCGACATCCGCGCGTGAAGATCTGGGTCGGTGAGCAGGCGGCGCACCTGCTTCGACATCTCCTCGAGATCTCCGACCGGGGCCAAGAAGCCAGTCTCGCCGTCCAGCACGACCTCGGGAAGACCGCCCACGTTGGATGCCACCACGGGTACACCGCAGGCCATCGCCTCCAGCGCACCCAGGCCGAAACTCTCGGTCTCGCTGGGCAGGAGAAACACGTCGCTGTCTTGCAGGACTTCCGCCACGTCCGCGCCCTCGCCGAAGAACCTCACATCGCCCGCCAGCCCGAGAGAATGGACCAACGCCTCGACCCGTAGGCGTTCCGGGCCATCGCCCACCAAGTGCAGCCTTGCCGGCATTTCGCTGCGCACGCCTGCGAAAATCCGCACCACGTCTTCGACCCGCTTGAGCGGCCGAAAATTCGAAACATGGGTGAGGATCTGCCTGCCGGCAGGAGACTTCATGCGAGCCACGCGAAAGCGATGCGTGTCGACAAAGTTCGGAATTACGTCGATGTTGGTCTCGCGTGGTAGGCCGAGTTGGCGGTAGGCTTGCTCCGCCAACCAGTGCGAGGGGGCCGTGACAGCATCTCCCGCCAAAACCGCAAACCGCGTGAGAGACGAAAACTTTGGATCGGCGCCAAGACGGGTGACGTCCGTACCATGGAGGGTGACAAGGACCTTCGGCGCCGCCGCGCCCAGGACCTGGCGGGCCAGATAGGCGCCGATCGCGTGGGGAACGGCGTAGTGAACATGAAGAAGGTCCAGGTGTTCCTTCTGTCCCACCTCGATCATCTCGGCTGCCAGGGCCACGGCATACGAGCTTTGTGCCCGCACGGGATAGTTCAGGGCTGCGACGGCGTGAAATGAGATGTTGGGACAGGAAAGGTCGAGGCGCGCGGGTGGCTTGTCGCTGAGGAACGCGACCCGGTGGCCCTGCCGCGCCATCGACATTCCGATCTCGGACGCGATCACGCCGCTGCCACCAAAGGTCGAGAAGCAGGCGACGCCGATGCGCAGGCGGGCCGCGCTCATGGCGCAAGCTCCAGAATGTCGGTGGCAAAGGCGCCTGCCCGCTCCAGCCGATCGCGCACCAGGCGCTTGCAGGCCGAAGCGCCCAGGCGGCCGGCCAGCCAAGGCCAGCCATAGAAGCGCTCCTGCGCAACGCCGCCGGGATTGAGAACCAATTCGAGCTGCTGAATCCTTCGCTGCGTCGCCTCATCGTGCTCGACCAAACCACGTGCGTAGCGCCCAATGAGCTGTTCCAGAGTATGGGCCACACTGTCCCGCGTGCGCTGCGCTGGCCGGCGCAGGCGTTCGCCCGTCGCAGAAATGGCTGATGCGATTTCTTCCACCGCGGGCAGAATCTCCCGCGCGACTCGATCGCGCAACTTCTGCGGATCGGGGGAGCCGAGGGGCCGCGCTGCCTGCAGGCGAGCGCGGACCTCATGCGCAGGCTGCGCCAGATCAGAAGCACGAAGCCCCAGCTGCTCCAACCAGCGGCGCGTGCGAGCATCCAGGCAACGAAAACGCGCGCGAGGAACCAGAAGCGGGGGGCAGACGCCGAAATGCTGGTAGAGCGCACCCAGCTCGGCAAAGTAGTTGATCTCGCCCGGACCGCCCACATAGGCCGCGGTCGGCAGGAGCGCGTCTTGCACGATGGGGCGCAAGAGTGCCGAGGTGGAGAAGCGCAGCGGCTCGCGTGACAGAAGATCCAACAATTCTGCGTGGGGCACGGTTTCTCTCGTCCCGGCCAAGGCCCACTCCCCTGCCCCTTCGCGTGCACTCTTCTGCAGGCGAAAGCGCGGCCCGGCCGCGCTGCCTTGGTGAAAAAAGACCAGGGCACAGGAGCGAACGGGAACCTGCGCGGCAAATCCCGCTGCCGAAAGCGCAGCCTGCCGGTCTTTCAAATATCGTTCAATCAGGCCCGCGTCTTCGATGCATGATCGATAGATGGGCGCAGCCAGGGACGCTAGGCGCGCGTCGCGCGGATCGAGAAGAATCAGCCCCTCGTCGGCGAAGAGGGTCCCCAACACCCCGGCAAACGCCGCAGCAAGCGGCTGCCCAGGCCGATAGTGCGCCCGCAGCAGCGCCATCACCTCTCCTGCCCCTGGCTCGCCATCGACAAGAGAAGCCAACTGGTCGAGCACAGCCCCGATCTCAGCCCCCAAGCACCGGTGCGCCACAGAGACGCGGGCCTGTGCCTCGCTGCCCTCGGCCAGCTCCAGGCGCACGGGCTGCCCATCCGGTCCGGCCACGGTGCAGGTGCGAATTTCGGCGAAGTCGTGATCCTCGGTTTGCAGCCAGAAAAGCGGGACGCAATGAATCCCCGACTCGGCCTCGATGGCCCGCGCCACAGCCACCGCCGAGGCTGCCTTGTAGAACGTGTAGAGCGGGCCGAGAAAAAGTCCCACCTGCTGCCCAGTCGCGACGACACCCACGCCGCCTTCTGCCAGAGCGTCCAGATTCGCCTGGCGGGCCGCGCTCGCGGGCAAGGCGGCTTGCTGCTCGCGCAAGACATCCACCAGGGCGGCGGGCACCTTGCGACCCGCCGCGAGCCGGGCCGCCCTTTGCCGTTTCTCCGGGTCACGAAACCCCGGCGCAAAGAACGCGTGTGCAGCAGGCTCACCCGCGAGGTAGGAATCGGAAAATGCGCGGCCCACTTTTGGCGTTGAGTATACTCGGCAGAAATCCCTCGCGCCGGGCAAGCTTCGGCGTCCTGCTCGGGTTCGTCCTCTTGTCCATGACCACTTTCCCGCTCAACCACGCACAGGCTGGCCCGGCAGAATTGGACAGCGCGCAGATCCAACTGGCGCTGCGCAAGCTCGGGGTCGTGGGCAGCGTGCTCTACGTCGGCGCGCACCCCGATGACGAGAACACCAACTTGCTCGCCTACCTTGCCAACGAGGCCCTCCTGCGCACGGCCTATCTGTCGATCACGCGCGGCGATGGCGGGCAAAACCTGATCGGCGCAGAGCAGGGAGCGGAGCTGGGTGTGATCCGCACGCAGGAACTGCTTGCCGCGCGCAGGGTGGACGGGGCAGAGCAGTTCTTCACCCGCGCACGCGACTTCGGCTACTCGAAGAGTCCCGAAGAAACGCTGCGCATTTGGGGCAAGGACGCCGTGCTAGCCGATGTCGTGTGGGTCATCCGACGCTTCCAACCTGACATCATCATTACTCGCTTTTCTCCAGAGCTGGCCGACACGCACGGGCACCACACAGCTTCGGCGCGGCTGACGGTGGAGGCCTTTCGGGCAGCCGCGGACCCGTCACGTTTCCCGGAGCAACTCGGGCAAGGGGTTCACCCCTGGCAGGCGCAGAGGCTGTTTTGGAACCGCTCTTCCTGGAGCATCAAGCCGCAGGAGGACCTGTCGGGCTTTCTCAGCTTGGATGTGGGCAAGTACAATCCCTTGTTGGGGCTGTCCTACGGCGAGATGGCGGCGGAGAGCCGCAGCATGCACAAGAGCCAGGGCTTTGGCGTGGCACGCACGCGCGGCCCTATCGTCGAGTACTTCAAGCTCTTGGACCGGGCGCCTTCCTCTCCCGGTCTCGCCACCACGCTGCTCGGCGGAATCGACTTTTCCTGGTCGCGCATCAAGAACAGCCGTGCAGTCGCACGCCTGGTCGAGCGGGTGGTGCGCCAATTCGTGCCAGCCGAGCCGTACAAGAGCATTCCCACCCTCCTGCAATTGGACGAGGCCCTCGACTCCGTTCGCGATGTCGCCTGGCGTACATGCAAGCACGCCCAAATACGTGAACTGGTGTTGGCTTGCGCGGGGCTTTTTCTTGAGGCGACCGCGGCCGATTTCCGGGTTGTGCCCGGTGGGACGATGGATGTGACGGCAACGGCCATCAATCGCTCGCCGGTGAAGTTCACTCTGCGCGAGATCCACTTTCCAGGTTCTGCTATCTCCATAGCGGAAGGCGCCCTCGCCTCGCTTGAGCTGAAGCGAACCGTCCGCATCCCGAACACCACCGCCCTGACCACGCCCTACTGGCTAGTCGCGCCGGCCGAGCCGGGACTTTCTCGCGTCGAGGATCCGGCGCTCGTCGGCATGCCCGAGGCCCCACCGCCGCTCGAGGTCGAGTTCGTGCTTGCCGCTGGCGGTTCCACGCTGACCGTGAGGCGGCCTATCACCTTCAAGTGGACCGACCCGGTCGCGGGCGAGTGCTATCGTCCCCTCGAAGTCACGCCCCCGGTCTTGCTGCGACCGGCGAACACAGTCTTGGTCCTGCCCAATGGGGAGCCACGAACCCTGGGCGTTCGCCTCACCGCAGTGGCTCCGTCGATGCGAGGCACCTTGCGTCTTGAGATCCCGGCGGGCTGGTCGGTATCGCCCCCGAGTGTCCCCTTCGAACTTGCAGTCCAGGGGGACAACAAGGAAATCCTTTTCCACATCCAGCCGTCGACGAAAATGGACCGCCTGGCTTCGGCAAGGGGCGTCCTGCATTTCTTGGCAGAGGTCGGCCCAAACCGTTTCTCCCTGGGCCAGACGCGCATCGAGCACGCCCACATTCCGATGCAGACGATTCTTGCCAACGCCAACGTGCAGTTGGTCGCCTTCCCCCTGGAACGCAAGGGAACCAGGATTGGCTACATACCCGGGCCAGGCGACGAAATCCCCGCCAGTCTCCGGCAGGCCGGCTACACGGTGACGGTCATCGGGGACACCGTACTGGCGGACGCGTCCGCGAACCAAAGTGGTTCCGCTTTTGCCAACTTCGATGCCGTCGTCACAGGCGTGCGCGCTTTCAACAGCAGTGCGCAGTTGCGCGCCGCCCACGTGGCCCTATTGGCCTATGTGCAGGCAGGCGGTACGCTGGTTGTCCAGTACAACACGAACAACCGCTTGAGTCCGCTGACCATGCCCATCGGCCCTTTTCCTTTCGAGATCGGCCGCGAACGCATCACGGACGAAAACGCTCCGGTGATCTTTGTCTCGCCCACCCATTCCATCCTCAACTACCCCAACAAGATTGGCGAACACGATTTCGATGGCTGGGAGCAAGAGCGCGGGCTCTACTTTGCCTCTAATTGGGATGCGCGCTACCAAACCGTGGTCTCCATGAATGACCCTGGTGAGGGTTCCCTGCCGGGTGGCATCCTGGTCGCGCGGTATGGAAAGGGAAGCTTTGTCTACACGGCTCTGGCCTTCTTTCGGCAATTGCCAGCAGGCGTGCCGGGCGCTTTCCGGTTATTCGCCAATCTCCTAGCCGGCGCCACGGAGCCTCATGACAGATGAGCCCGAGCCTCTCGAGCGCCGCGAGCTTCAGGCAGCGCCGCCGTTCTTGAGTTGGCCTGGCCTCTACGGTGTCGTTGCCGGCGCCCTTCTAGCCGAGATAGCGTTGTTCATTGCCCTCACCCTTGCCTACCGATGAGTTCGCTCGACTGGCTGGTCCTCTTCGGCACCCTGGGCGCGATTGTGGCGTATGGGGTGTGGAAGACGTGGGAAAAGCAGGATTTGGCTACCTATCTGCGGGGCGGCTACCAGGACAAATGGCCCACCATCGGTTTGTCGGTGATGGCGACCCAGGCCAGTGCCGTGACCTTCTTGTCGACCCCTGGCCAGGCCTACGAAGACGGAATGCGTTTTGTGCAGTTTTACTTCGGCCTGCCCTTGGCGATGATTGTGCTGTCGATAGCCTTCATTCCCCGCTATTTCCAACTGCGCGTCTACACCGCCTATGAGTTCCTTGAGCACCGCTTCGACCTGAAGACCCGCCAGTTGGCGGCGTTCCTGTTTTTGCTCTTGCGTGGGCTCTCCGCCGGCATCACCCTCTACGCCCCCGCTATCATCCTGTCTTCGGTCCTGGGCTGGCCGCTTCGCCTGACCTGCTTGTGCATGGGTGGCGTGGTGATCCTATATACGGTCGTGGGGGGCACACGGGCTGTCAGTCAGACTCAGAAACTTCAAATGCTCGTGATGCTGGGCGGGATGGTGGTCGCATTCATCGTCATCGTCACGCGCCTGCCACCCTCGGTTTCCCTGCGCAACGCTTTTCACATCGCGGGAACCCTGGACAAGTTGAACATCATCGATTTCTCACCTGATCCGAGCCGGCGCTACACCCTTTGGTCCGGTCTTCTGGGTGGGTTCTTTTTGGCGATGGCCTACTTCGGGACCGACCAGTCGCAAGTGCAGCGTTACCTGGCCGCCCGATCCATCACCGAAAGCCGCATGGGGCTGCTCTTCAACGGGCTGCTCAAGGTTCCCATGCAGTTTCTCGTGCTCCTGGTCGGCGTGATGGTCTTCGTCTTCTACCAATTCAATCTGCCTCCGGTCTTCTTCAACCAGCCGGAACTCGCCCGCGTCTATCAGACTCCCCACGCGACCCACGCAGCCGCCATCGAACGCCGTCACGAGGCCGCCTTCGCGCGCAAGCGCTCTGCCATCGAGCGGCTGGACGCCGCCTTGAACCGGCACGACAAAGGGTCCATCGTCGCCGCCGAGAAGGCGGTACGTGAAAGCGAGGCAACCTTCGCATCCGTTCGCGGCGAGATGAAGCAGGTCCTTGCCACGGCCCTACCCCACGCCGCGACCAAGGACGCTGACTACGTGTTCCTGTCCTTCTTCATACGCAACCTTCCCCGCGGGATCGTGGGGCTACTTCTCGCCGTCATCTTCTGCGCAGCCATGTCCGCGGTAGCCAGTGAACTGTCGGCGCTGGCATCGACCACGGTCATCGATTTCTACCGACGCAGCCTGCACAAGGACGCAAGGGGCCCACACTACGTCCGCGCCGCGCGCTGGTTCACCGCAGGCTGGGGCCTTCTGGCCCTACTCTTCGCCACCCTGGCTTCGCTGCTCGACAACCTCATCCAAGCCGTGAATATTCTCGGCTCGCTTTTCTACGGCACCATACTGGGCATTTTCGCGGTGGCGTTCTTCCTGCGCCGGGTGCAAGGAACCGCTGTGTTTCTCGCCGCCCTCCTCTCCGAGGTGCTCGTCCTTGTCCTTTTCCTGCGAACCGCCATTGGCTTCCTTTGGTACAACGTCGTCGGTTGCGCAGCCGTGATGCTGATTTCTGCGGCCTTGACCGGTTTCTTGGGACTCCGCCGGTCTTCGTAGGGTCGCCTTCCCAACCCAAGGGGTGGTCTGCTCCCTGCCCTCCCCTACTTCTTGAACAACCGGCTCATGAGTCCGCGCCGCGGGGGATCGGGATCCTTGCCCGTCGCGCCCTTTCTGGTTCGCCGCATTTCCAACAAGCGCATTTCGCGAGCCGCTTCAAAGAAGTGCTTGTCCTGATTGACAGCCTCGCGGAATGCACTTTCGGCGCGGACCGGCTCGTTGAGGAAACTCCAGATCTGGCCGAGCCAGAAATGGCCCCGTGCAAACCGTGGTTGTGCCGCAACCACATCTGCGATGATCCGCTGCACCTCACGCACCACGGCTTCCTTGCGCCCGCCGGGCTGCTCGAAGCGCGCCCAGGCCCAGTAGGCCCGGTACTGGGGCTCCCCCGGGTTAGCCTTGCTTGCGGCCGCAAAGCACTCGATGGCCTTTGCATGCTCGCCCCGCTTGAGGAAAACTTCCCCCCTGAGGAAGGTCGTCTCAGCCTCGATCAGGGTCGGGACAGTGCTGCCCGCCGCCTTTTTTCCAGCCCGCGCGGCCAGGTACTCGGCGCGACGCGCCGGATCGCCCAGAATCATGGCTGCCTCGCTCATACGCGCCACGATGCGCTCGGCCTGAGGCACCAATTCGGACAGACCTGCGCCGGCCAGACGATCCGGGTGGTAGCGGCGGGCTGCGCGCACGAAAGCTGCACTGACCTCACCGGCTGTGGCTGACTCGGACAAACCCAGCAGTTCGAAATGCGACAGCCTGTCGAGCTTCTCCGCTAGCTCCAGCAGCGCGGCTCGCAACGCGCCGTCAGGCACTGGCATGGCCTGGTTCGAGGACCCGGTGGCATGCGCGCCCACCGCGCGCGGAGATTCGGACGCAGAAGGGCGCTTTTCGTGCGTCGAGGACATCACCGCTTCCCGAAGGCTGTCAGGCTTGGGACCGTCATACCCGCTGTGTCAACCCAGTATACATTAAGACTCCGCACTGGGCAGCCAGGCGCGTCGCACCCCAATCCCGCAATAGCCGCAGAAGGTCGTGGTCGTAAACGTGGCCGTGGTCGTGGCCGTGGCCGGAGTGATCACCGTCGGCCACGGCCACGGCCACGACGACGACCAGGACCACGTCCACGACCACCACTCATCGCTCCGATTGGGTGCGCGGCTTGATCATGGAAAGGCCTGTTCTTCCGGAGCGGCTCTCGCCTTCGCTGCGCTTGTCGCCGGATTGCGGTCGCAAGGCACCAGCGGTTATGGCGGCTGGCTGCTCCGGGTGTAGAGTTTTGTGTGCGTGCCCATCGTGGTCTTCGTCAACCGGGAAGCGCGAGCCAATCGCCGAGATCCGGACCGTGCGCGACGTTTCGCCAGTATCCTGGGTGAGACGGGTCACGTCCTGGCCCCGGCCAGTTCCGACGCGCTGGCTGCGGAAGCGCGGCAGGTGGCACAAGACCAGCCTTCGATCATCGGCGTGCACGGTGGCGACGGCACCCTGCATTGGACGGTGACGGCGCTCGTGCGTGCGTACGGGGAGCGTCCCCTACCCCCGCTGGCGCTGCTGCCGGGCGGAACCATGAACGTGGTGGCATCCTCGCTGGGCATCCTGGTGCAGCCCGAAGCGCTGCTGGCGCAGTTGGCCGCCTCTGAAAGGGCAGTCCGTCCGCCTTCCGTCCTGGTGCGCCGGTGCATGAAGGTTCAGGACGAATACGGCTTCGTTTTCGGAACCGGGCTCATCACCAATTTCCTGGAGGAGTACTACGCCGTGGGCGACTACGGAACCAGGCGCGCCATCTGGATCCTGCTGCGCTCCGTCCTGTCCGAAGCCACCACCCGGCGCTACGCGAAGCGCATCTTTCGTCGCTTCCACGGCCGGGTCTTCGTTGACGGGCAGATCCTGCCGTGGACTGCGCTCCTCGGTCTGGGCGCCGCCACGGTCAGCGAGATCGGCCTCGGCTTCAAGCTCAACCACCGCGCCGATGACCATCCCGGCCGCTTCAGTGTTCTGGCGATCCATTCGTCACCGCTCGGCTTGACCTGGGACCTGCCAGCGGTGCGCCAGGGCCGCGGCATCTCGCCCCGCCGCGCCTGGAGCGCTCTGGCCACGCGCCTGGTCATCGAGCCGGATGAGCCCGAAACCGTGTACACGGTCGACGGCGATCTCTATCGGGCGCATGGCAACCTGTCCGTGGAGTTGGGTCCCGCTCTTTCGTTCGTCAGGCCGCGAAGCGGTTGAAATGCGGCCCGCCCCGGCGATACCATTGATGTCCCCATGAGCACCTCCTTCCCGCTCGACGGCATGCGCATTCGTTTTTCGGGCGAGACCAACGTAGGGAGCACGCGGGACCACAACGAGGACTCATTGTTTCTTCCCACCCGCGAGCGCTTGGCCATCGTGGCCGACGGCATGGGGGGCCATGCTTCGGGCGAGGTGGCGAGCCGGCTGGCTGTGGAAACCATTGTCAGCCACCTGCAGGCCACCGAGAACGAGCAGGAGCTGACCTGGCCCTTCAAAGTGGACCGAGGCCACCGGTTTCAAGTCAACCGGCTGGTGGGTGCCATCAAGCTCGCCAATCTCAAAATTCACGAGGAGGCTCAACGCAACAGCGACCGCCGGGGCATGGGAACCACCGTGGTCTCGACCCTGTTTGCCGGGGGTGCACTCGTGGTCGGCCATGTGGGCGACAGCCGCCTCTACCGCCTGCGCGACGGCAGGCTTGAGCAGATGACCCAGGACCACTCCCTGCTCAACGACTACGTCAAGATGAAGCGCCTGTCGGCGGGCGAGATCGCGTCCTTTCCACACAAGAATGTCATCGTGCGCGCCCTGGGCATGAAGCCCTCGGTCGACGTGGACATCATCGTGGATCAGCCACGCCTGGGCGACCTCTATCTCTTGTGCACCGACGGCCTGTCGGGCATGGTTCCCGACCGGGAACTGGCCGAGCTTGCGGCAAGCGAGACCGACCTCGACAAGCTGTGCGAACGGCTGGTGGCCGCCGCCAACGCCCACGGCGGCCTCGACAACATCACCGTCGTGTGCGCGCGCTTGGAGCCACTCTAATCACCGTCCTCGCGCGCGCTTCGCCTATTCTCGATCGCCTGCTGGCCGCGGGTCCCGACCCGGAGGGCGCGCGTCCGCGCCTGGAACGACTGGTTGAGGCCGGCGCTGTGCTTCCCGAGGACGAGGCGGGACTGCGCCTGCTGGCCGCGCTCGTGTCAAGCGGCAGCTTTCTCACGGATCTGTTGCTGGCCGACGCCGATCGGTTGAGTGCGCTGCTGGCCGATCCCTTCTTCGACCGGGCCAAGCCGCGCGAGCGGACCATTGCCGAGGTCAAGGCGGCGGTGGCCGGCTGTACCGATTTGGCCGATGTTCAGCGCCGGCTGCGCCGGTATCGGCAAGTCGAAATGTTGCGTCTCGGTGTGCGTGAGCTGAGGCCCGGAACAAGCCTGGAGGTGGCGCGCGATCTTTCGGCACTCGCCGACGCGTGTCTGGACGCGGCGGTGGTCTTTTGCGAATCCCAGCTGCGCGCGGGCTACAGCGAGCCGGTCTGTGCTGACGAGTGCCCTGGCTTCGTGGTGGTGGCCATGGGCAAGCTGGGTGGTGAGGAGCTGAATTTCTCCTCGGACGTCGACCTCATCTACATCTACTCCTCCGACGAGGGACAGGCGGGCTCGCTCAGTCTGCACGAGTACTATTGCCGGCTATCACAAATGATCACGCGCGCGGTCGCCGAGATCACGGGGGACGGTTTCGTGTTTCGCGTGGACCTGCGCTTGCGGCCCGAAGGTGGAAGCGGCGCCATCTGCAACTCGCTGGCTGCTGCCGAGAGCTACTACGAGACCTTCGGCCGCACCTGGGAGAGGCAGGCCCTGCTGCGTGCGCGGCCGGCCGCCGGCGATCGGTCCTTGGGTGCGCGTTTCCTCAAGACCGTCGAGCCCTTTGTGTTTCCACGCTCTTCGGGGCCGCGCACGCTGGACGAAGTCCGCTCCCTGCGCCAGCAGTTCGTGGACAGCACCCAGCATCCGGGCTGGAACGTGAAGTTGGGTCAAGGGGGCATTCGCGACGTCGAGTTGGTGGCCCAGGCGCTGCAGCTTCTTTACGGTGGCAAGCGGCCCGATCTGCGCGAGCGCGCGACCCTGCCCGCGCTGCACAAGCTGGGACTGGCGGGTTTGTTGACGGCGCAAGAGGTGCGCACCCTTTCCGACGCCTATCACCTCTGGCGCGCTGTCGAGCACCGCATCCAGCTTGAGCAGGGCGCCCAGACGCACGAGCTGCCGGTTGAACCAAGTGGCCGGGACCGGCTGGCACGGCGACTGGGCCTGGCGGGCTTCGCCGAGCTGGATGCGCTGGTGGAACAGCAGCGCCGGGCGGTCAGTGCGGTGGCCGCTACCTTGGGCGAGCCGGAACAAGGACCGTCGGCCGTCGTGCTGCGCCTGCTCGATCCGGCCCTGCCCCGGCCGCAGCTTCTGGCCGATCTGCAGTCCTGTGGCTTTTCCAATGCAGAGGGGGCCGCGGAAACCCTGGAACTGGTGCGTGGCCGCCTGGCGCCCATCTGGCTGGAAGAAGCCATCGCCTCGCCCAACCCCGACCGGGCCTTGGACCGCTTTCGCGATCTGTCCGTGCGCGCATCGACCGGGTTGGAGGCTATGCTGCGCGAAGATCGCCAGCTCCTCACCATCCTGGCTGCCCTGTTCGGCACCAGCGAGCGGCTGTCTCGACACCTGCTCACCCATCCTGCGACTTGGCCTGGTCTATTATCCGGTCCCGGCGACCCGCGGCCGGATCCGATGGAGTGGCAGGGCCGGCTGCCGGCACGCCTGGCCGGTTGCGACTACGAAGAGGCCCTGCGCGAGATGCGCCGTTTTCAGGGCGAGGAGATCCTGCGTATCGGACTGCACGACGTCGCCGGCAATCTGGCCCACGAAGAGGTGTCGGCCCAGCTGGGCCTGCTGGCCGAGACCTGCCTGGCTCAGGCCGTGATCCGCGTGGCGGCCGAGTTGGAGACGCGCACGGGAAAGCCCGACGCGGAATTGACCATTCTGGTTCTGGGCAGTTGCGGTGCGCGCGAGATGCGCTACGGCTCGGACCTGGAGCTGGTATTTCTCTACCAACACGAGGGCGTGACCCCATCAGGAATCGAGTACCAGGACTGGTTTGGCCGCCTGGCCAAGCGGCTGATCAGCGCGCTGGGCGCTTTGCTGGACGAGGGACGCTTGTACAACGTCGACACGCGACTGCGGCCCTCGGGATCGCAAGGGCTGCTGGTCACCACCTATCAGGCTTTCGAGGACTACCACCATGAGTCTGCCGCCCCTTGGGAACGCATGGCGCTTCTGCGCGCGCGGCCGGCGTTCGTGCTGCCGGGCGCGGGCGCGCCAAGTGGATTCGACGAGCGACTAGAGAGGATCGCCTACCAGACACCGCCGAATGAAGATTCTTTGCGCACGGACCTGCTGCACCTGCGCCAGCGCATCGAGAGCGAACGCGCCGGCGACCTGAGCGAGTCTCTGCATCTGCGCTTTGCGCCCGGCGGGCTCACTGATCTCGAGTTCCTGGCGGCCTGGGGCCAGCTTCGCCATGGCGAGATCGACCCGGCTTTGCGCACCACCCATCCGCCAGCCGCCCTGCAACGCATGGTCGAGCGGGGTGAGCTGGTCGCGGGCGTGCTTGACGACTATCGCTTCCTGCAGCGGGCTGGCCTGCGCCTGCGCCTGCTGCGCGATCAACACGACGACCGGTTGCAGAGCGAGGACCGCTCATCCCTGGCGCGCAGCTTGGGCATGAGTGAGGGGCAACTCTCCCACCAGCTCGGCACGCGGATGGCGCGTGTGCGCGCGGAGTTTTTCCAGCGGTTGGGGTGAATTGGCTTATGCTTGAGCGCTGGTGAGAAAAACTAGCCAAACCCGAATGGCAGCCGTGCCCCGGCAGGCACTAGGCTCTTTGCTCGCCACGCTGTGGTGTCTGCAGAGCTTGCCAGCCACTGCCCAGCCGACGGAAACAGGAGACTTTCGTGCGCCGGATTTGGTCGAACCTTCGCGCCTGGATGCCAGCATCCATCTCGACATTCGCTACGCCACCACCAACAACTTCACTGGCCGCAAGCTGTACACCGCGGCGCGGGCATTTCTGCAGCGACCGGCCGCTGAGGCGCTCGTGCGTGCCCACCAGGTGCTCAAAGCGCGCGGCTACGGCCTACTCATCTTCGATGGCTACCGTCCCTGGTCGGTGACCAAGGTGTTCTGGGACGTGACTGCGCCTGACAAGCGCAAGTTTGTGGCCGACCCGCAAAAAGGATCGCGGCACAACCGCGGCTGCGCGGTCGACGTGGGCCTGTATGATCTTCGCACCGGGAAAGAAGTCGCCATGCCCAGCGCTTTCGATGAAATGTCGGAGCGAGCCGCGGCAGACTACAAGGGCGGCACGTCTTCAGAACGAGGCACGCGCGCGCTTCTGCGCCAGGCCTTGGAGAAAGAAGGGTTCAGTGTCAACCCCGACGAATGGTGGCACTTCGACTACAAAGACTGGCGTTTCTATCGCATCCTGGACCTGCGAGATCCTGGTTAGTCCCGCCGGATGGGACCCTGGTTGTAGCCTCGCTCGCCAAAGGGTTGCAGTTTCTCCAGCCAGATCTCTTCCAGCAGGGTGAGTTCGTCCTCTAGGGAGAAATTTGGATGGTCGCTGGGCTTCACGATTTCCAGGATCTCGAAGCTGAAAACATCGGGGCCGAACTGGTTCCAGTCGTTCTGTAGCGCCGCATTGTCGTGGCGGCCGATGGTCAGCATAAAGCGGTGCTTGTTCAGGGGGCCGTGCAGATTCGTGCTGCTTCCCAAGAGGATCCTCCCGGTCTTGGTGTTCTTGATCTGGAAGATCCCGGCCTGGCGCGCGGTTTCCTTGTAGGCGCGTCTCAGCTCGGCGCGGGTCTTGTTTGGGGCGGACGGGCCTGGCATTTCTCTTGACCGGGTCTGGAACTATTTCTATATTAGTCGAATTAATTCGGCATAGTCAAGATGGACAACAACCAACACGTTGGTGACCTGGTCGAGTTTTTCAAGGTGCTGGGCGAGCCTAACCGCCTGCGTATCGTGGGGCTCTTGGGCCAGCGGGCCTACACGGTGGAGCAACTAGCCGTGACTCTGGGCGTGGGTGCCTCGACGGTGTCGCACCACTTGGCGCGCCTGGCGCGGGCGGGCCTGGTCGCCGCGCGCAGCGAGAGCTACTACAACCTCTATTCGCTCCAGACCAATGCTCTCTCGGGCATGGCAAAGGAGCTGCTGGCACAGGCGCAGCCAGCCCGCCCCGCTCACGAGCAAGGGCTGAGCGATTTCGATCGCAAGGTGCTGGCCACCTTCACCACCAGCGATGGCCGGATCAAGGCCTTCCCCATGCAGGAAAGAAAGTTCCGCGTGCTGCTCCGCCACGTGCTGCCATCCTTCAGTCACGGCGTGCGCTACACGGAGAAGAGGGTCAACGAGATCCTGTCCAAGTACAACGACGATACCGCTCGACTGCGCCGCTGGCTGGTGGACTTCGGCTACATGGCCCGGGAAGGCGGGGGCGGCAAGTACTGGCGGGTGGATGAGGGGTGAGCCGTCATCCAGTCAGCGGGGTCTGGCTGATCCGCAGCGAGCTTGACTCCACTCATGCCGCTCGGCGCCCAGCATGCCTTGCCGGGGGCCTTGGACGTCCGGGGGCAATCTCGCGCAAGCGCGATGGATCGTGGGCCAGCAAGCGCAGCAGGTTGCTCATCGGAACGCTCACATGGCGACTTAGCGTCGTCTCCGCGACATGGCGCGATCCATTTCGCGCTGGGCCTCGCGTTTCTTGACGTCCTCGCGCCGGTCGTACTCCTGCTTGCCGTGCACCAGCGCCAGCTCCACTTTCACACGACCGCGCTTCTCGTAGAGCGAGAGCGGGATCAACGTGTAGCCCTTCTCGCGCACCTTCGCCACCAGGCGATCGATCTCCCGCCGGTGCAACAACAGCTTGCGCCGCCGGCGCGGTTCATGGTTGCGCGCGTGGGCAAAGGCATAGACGCCGATCTCCAGCTGATGCAGCCACGCCTCGCCGCCCTCCACGCTGGCGTAGGCGTCGATGAGGGTAACCGTCCCGTCGCGGATGGACTTGACCTCGGAACCGACCAGCGCCAGGCCCGCCTCGATGGTCTCGTCGATCTCGTACTCGTGGCGCGCCTTTCGGTTGCGCGCCAGCACCTTGGTGTCATCTGACCGGCTCTTGCGCCCGGCCCCGCCCGCCACTCTGGTCCCCCGCCTACAGCTTGCTGCCCTCGCCTGGGAGGCGCACGGCCAGCGGTGTCTCGCCGGCCATGGCCCGGCGCAGATAGGTGGGCTTGTCGAACTCGCTTTCCTCGATGCACAGGTGGTCGGCCAGTGCCGCCGGCACCGTGCCCGGGGCACGGCGCGGACCGCTGCCCGGGACCGTGCTCATAGGCGAGGTGACGGCGGGACGAATGACCGGCCGCGACTCTGGAACCGGGGCAGCCCGCTCGCCGACCGCCAAAGGAAAGGAGGGCGCCGACCCGGCCCCGAACACCGGAGGCGGTGTGTAGATCATGGCGCCGGCCGGATACGAAGTGGGCGCGGAAAACTCGTCGAGTGCGGTGTCGGCGAACTCGACGACTTCCGGCACCGTGCTGCGCACGGGCGCTGAGATCACGACGGGCGGCGAGCCGACGACCGCTGCGGGAGCCCTCGCCAGGCTGGGAACGGGCGGGGGAGCCGCTGGCCCGGCCAGTGGCGCGCGAGGCAGCGCTGGATTCGGCGCAAGCGCCGCGTGCGAAATGGGCAGCACCATCTGGTGGTCGGCCGGCCTCCTGCTCGGGCGGGCATTCAAGGAGCCGGCGGTTGAAGCCTCGACCGCTGTGCGGCCCTGGAAGCCCGTCGCAATCACAGTCAGACACACCTCGTCGGCCATGTTGGCGTCGATGACCGAGCCGAAGATGATGTTGGCGTCGGGATCGGCGGCTTCCTGAATCAGGGTGCAGGCCTCGGTGACCTCGGCCAGCATGAGGTCGGGGCCGCCGGTGATGTTGACCAGGATTCCGGTGGCACCGTTGATCGAGACGTCCTCGAGCAGCGGGGAATTGATGGCCATCTGCGCTGCATCGAGGGCGCGCTTTTCGCCCTTGCCGTGGCCCGATCCCATCAGTGCCCGACCCATGCCGGTCATGATGGTACGCACGTCCGCAAAGTCGACGTTGATGAGGCCGGGCATCATGACCAGATCGCTGATGCCACGCACGGCCGTGGCGCACACGCTGTCGACCATGTTGAACGACTCGCGCAGGGTCATGTGCTTGCCGGCCAGAGCAACGAGCCGGTCGTTAGGGATGACGATGAGCGCGTCCACCGACTTGCCCAGCTCGGCCACGCCCGCATTCGCCTTCTTCTTGCGCTGCAGGCCCTCGAATGCGAACGGCTTGGTCACCACCGCGACGGTCAGCGCACCCGCCTCGCGTGCGATACGCGCGATCACGGGCGCCGCGCCGGTGCCGGTGCCGCCGCCCATGCCTGCGGTGACGAAGACCATGTCTGCCCCGCCGACCACCTCGGCAAGGCGCGAGGCATCTTCTAGCGCCGCAGCGCAACCGATGTCGGGGTTGGCCCCGGCACCCAGGCCCTTGGTCAAGTTCTTCCCGATTTGGATCTTGGTGGGCGCCTGGTTGGTCTCCAGCACCTGGCAGTCGGTGTTGACGGCCACAAAGTCCACTCCCTGGATGCCGGCCTCAATCATGGTGTTGACCGCGTTCCCGCCGCCCCCGCCCACGCCTATCACCTTGATCTTCGGACCTTGAGCCTGGTCGTCGAATTCGAGCATGTGATCTCTCCTGGACTACTTGGATCGCACGGCCTGCGCCATGCTCCAAATTTTTCACACGACGAAATCAACCGCGAGCGGCGGACAAGGGCCGGTACCTGATCACTTGTGCAGGGCGGACGCGGCCCTTGTCCGACATCCACCCCAGCGAAGAGAAGATCGGCCATAATCGCCGCATGGTTTTGTTGTTCCGCACCATGTTTTTCCGATCGATTCCGCTTTTCGCCTGCGCGCTGTCCGGCCTTTGGGGATGCGCCAAAGCGCCACCCGACCCGAGCACGAGTCCTTTGCCGGACGCAGCCGCGGACGGCCCAAATGACGCGGTGCTCCCAGTTATTGGAACAGTCTCTATCTCGGCGGCGACGCGAACCGCGCGGCCCACGACGGGATTCGGCGCCAGCTACTGGGAATGGGCCCCGACCTGGGGCGACCCGATTGCAGGAACTGAGGATCAGGTCCACACCCTCGCGCCCTTCGTCATGCGCGTCGGAGGTTACAACAACGATGCGAACACCCCTGATCCGTTCGACAACGCTCAGATGGACCGGGCGATGACCTACGCGCAGGCCATCGGCGCCGACATGATCTTGCAGATTCCGTTGCTCGCCGACACGACCGGCGCGGCCCCGAACTCAGACACGGCGGCGGCCATGGTGACCTATGCGAACGTGACCAAGGGCTACGGGGTCAAGTATTTCTCTATCGGCAACGAGCCCGACATCTATGGGGACGCGACCGGGTCAACCAAGGGCATTCCTTTGTACACGCCACTGTCCTACTGCGCGACTGCCCAGGCCTTCGTCGCGATGATGAAGTGGGTCGATCCGACGATCAAGATCGTGGGACCGGATCTGTCGTGGAAATACCAGCCCTCCAACGACTGGCTCACCAAGATCCTGCAGAATTGCGGCTCGCTGTTCGACATCGTGACCATCCACCGCTACCCCTTCGACCCAACCAAGGCGACCATCGAGAACGCTGCCGCCGATGCGCCCGCCCTGCGAGGCGTGATCGCGCACGTTCAATCCATCATGCAGACAACCGGCATGGGTAACAAACCGCTGGCCATCACTGAGGCCAACATCACCTGGGACGGTACGCCATCCAAGTCTACTCTGCCCGCGTCTCCCGGCACGGTTCCCGCCGGGCTCTGGGCAGCCGACACGTTCGGGGTTAGCCTTGAGACGGGGCTGTGGGCGACCGTGTTTTGGAGCACACGCGAGGGCTGGACCCTGGGCCTTTTCGCGGCCGCGGATGGCAAGCCGCAGCCGGCCTATTGGGCGTTCTGGCTCTACGCCACGCACTTCGGTCCCACGCTGCTCTCAGTATCGTCGACGCCCACCGGAGTTCGCGCATACGCCAGCCGCAACCAGGCGGACGATGCGACCCAGGTCGTTGTGGTCAACTGGAACGACGCAACGGCCACTCTTACACTCGGCGTCGACGGCCTCGCAACCACTCCCACGCCCCCGACCTTTGTGCTCCCTGGGCTGTCCCTCGCGGCGATCGAGATCCCGGACACCGGGACAGCGTCGGCTTTGACCTACGGTGCGGCCCAACAGCAGGCGAGTCTGCCGCCGCAGCCATTGCCCGGCCCGTAGCCGGACCTGCGGTTCGGAAGCCTGCACGCATTTGCCCCGGTCACGTCCGGGGCGAATTCGGGCCGCGCGCCAAGAGCACGCGCCAGCGACCAAGCCAGGCAAGCAGGCGCACCAGCAGGGCCATGGAGAGCGGCCGGGTGAAGCGCAGGGGACGCTTCTGCAGCACCCGTTCCACCACATCGACCGCCTGGTCGAGCGTGTACATGGTGCTGATAGCCGGCATGCGTGACCGGGCTCGCCCGGCGCGAGACCCCGGTGACCTGCCACCCCCGATCAAGCAGCCGCCGCGTGCTGTGCAGCCCGATGCCGTCGGAGTTCCCGATGATGAGGGCGCGGCGGAGCAAGGGGCGCGAGTATACTTGTTCTTCTGGCTCGAGTCGCTGCCCGGAAATGGTCCATCGAGCCCCGGCAGAAGGCTCGGACTCGACGCTTCATGCACCAGTGGGCCTGCCCACTAGCCGGAGCGGCCGGTGACAGTGCTATTCTGCGCGCCTTGTCTCGGGACGGCTATTCTCCAATGGTTCGCGCGCGCCGGCATGTCGGCTGGCTCATGCTTGCCTTCCTGCTCAATCCACGGCTCGGTCACGCGGCGATAGTCAATTCGACAGGAGACTGCCCGCGGAGCGCCGACGTCGAGCCGGCGCTGGCTCAGTTGCTGAGCGGCAGGTCGGACCGTACGTCATCTGCGGTTGTCACGGTGCGCGACCTGGGCGCGCGCTGGTCGGTGCAGGTGGCCGGCCGCACCGCCACCTACCCTGATCCTGCGCGAAACTGCCCTGAGCGAACGAAGATTGCGGCTGTCTTTGCGGCTCTCGTGCTTGAACCTCCGGACATGGGAGATCTGTCTCCGGCTCCATCCAGGGGCGAATCCACGGCTTCGCCGCAACCTCGCCTGCTCCGGATGCACCGGCTCGCTCTTGCGCCCGAGTTCCTGTTCGCACCAGGAGCGGGGGGGCGCGGCTCTGCCCGGACCTGGGGCGGATCCCTGCGCTGGCTGGCGTCTGGGGAACGCTTCGGCCTGACCGCCGGACTGGAGGCCAGCTATCCGACCGTCGCCAAGGTCCGAGAGTACGAGCTGTCACTGGCGCGGGTATCCCTTGATACTTCAGCGAGCCTTTCCTGGCGCTGGGGTGCAGCCGAATTCGGCATCGAGATCGGGCCGTATGGGACTTTGCTGCTTGCGCACGGGCACGGTTTGTTCCCGAACGCGAGTTCGGCGCATATTGACGCGGGGGGGCGCCTCGGGTTTCGCGTTCAAAGTGTCGGTCGACGGGTGTCACCTTTCCTGGCCTTTCAGGCGGAACTTGGCGCGCGCCATTTCTCCCTAATGGTCGATCGGATCGGGGATGTGGGCACCGCTCCACGGATCTGGTTGGGCCTGCTAGCAGGCGGCAGCATATCGCTCGGTCGGGGTGACAACTGAAATGGGAACCCTCAAAGGGTTCCCATACCCTCCCGCGATGGTCCGCCGCCGGCAAAGCCGGCGGGCTCCCCACGCGACTACCTACATAGGAACCCTGGAAGGGTTCCCATACCCTCCCGCGATGGTCCGCCGCCGGCAAAGCCAGCGGGCTCCCCACGCGACTACCTACATGGGAACCCTGGAAGGGTTCCCATACCCTCCCGCGATGGTCCGCCGCCGGCAAAGCCGGCGGGCTCCCCACGCGACTACCTACATGGGAACCCTGGAAGGGTTCCCATACCCTCCCGCGATGGTCCGCCGCCGGCAAAGCCGGCGGGCTCCCCACGCGACTAGAAGCTTTCCACGGTCTAGTGACATACTTAGGCTGTGCAGAGGTGGACCAGCGCCCAACCCGAGGAAAGCAACGCGCCCTGCGCAGCCGCCGCTCCTCGCCTTCCCGAGATTTCCGGTCCCCTGGTCTTCGAGGACGTCTACCACGCCTACTTTCGGCAGACGGTGGCCTGGATACGCGTTTTCGGTGTGCCCGAGGCCGAGATTGAGGACGTCGCGCAGGAGGTATTCCTGGTCGTGCGTCGCAAGTTGCCGCACTTCCGCGGTGACAACCTGGCGGGCTGGCTGTATCGGATCGCCCAACTCACAGTGCGGAATTTCCGCCGCCTGGCCTGGTTCAAGCATTGGCTCTGGCGCGGCCAGGGTGTGGATGCCGCAGAAACAGCGGACATGAGCGCCTCACCGGCGATGGCGCTTGAGAAGAAGCAGGATCGGCGCGTGCTCGCCCAGATGCTCGCCCGCATGAGCGAAAAGCGGCGCGCGACCCTGGTGCTGTTCGAGATTGAAGGCTACAGCGGTCAGGAGATCGCTACATTGCACGGTGTGCCCGTGAAAACCGTCTGGACCAGGCTTCACCACGCACGCAAGGATCTGGTGGGCATGGTCGCCGCTCGGCGTAGGCAGAGAGAAGCGGGAAGGCCATGAAAGAACGATTGCTCGAAATGCGAGACTTTCGCGATCCCGACGAGGCAGAGACTGCGCGGCTGCTGCGATCGCTGCCTCCCACTGCTGCCAGCGAAGCGGCGGAGAGGCGAGTCTACGCTCGGATCTCAGCCGGGCGCTCCCGAGGCCTGCGCTTGGCCCGGGCTGCGGTCCTGGTGACAGCCCTGCTGGTCAGTACCACCATTCTCAGTGCTACGCTGGCTCGTCGTTGGTTTGCTCGCCCGGATGAGAAAGCGTCGGGCTCGGCGCTGACCTTGCCAGCCGCCCAGCCAAGGCACACGACCGCGCGGCCAGAGCAACGACCGGAGGAGAGACCAGCCCCGGCCGATGGCATCCCGACTTCGCCCTCGGCAATGGACGAGGGCGCTGCGCTGTCCCCATCTGCCGGCCAGGTCAGCACCCATCGCGGCCGCAGGAGCAATTTGCTGGACGGAAAACAGCAGGCAGTCGCATCCGGCGATCGGCAGGGTTCGGTCGAAGAGTCGCCTTCAATAGAAGCGGCCCCGGCCCCGCCACCGCCCGAAGAGGCGGCGCTGGTGATGGCGGCCTTGCGATCCCTCCGCCGCGAGCACAACCCGGCGCGAGCCAGCGTCCTGCTGCAAACCTACCTTACGCGCTTTCCCAAAGGCGTGCTCACCGAAGAAGCGCTAGCCATCGGCATGGAGGCGGCTGCGGCTCGCCATGATGCTCCTTCCGCCAAGGCGCTGGCCAACCAATATCTTGCGCGCTACCCGGCGGGCCGGTTCGTCGGTCTGGCGCGCAAGACAGCGAGCGCGACCAAGCCTTGAGGAGTTTGGTCTACATGGGAACCCTCAAAGTGCGGGCTCCCCGCCCGGCCTCCGGTGCTGTGGCGGTCGCGGTGCTGATGGCCGTCGGCGCGTGCGGCGACCAGATCCATCTCGGAGGTGCCCCGCCTGCCCCAGATGCCTCACCTGTCCCAGACGCCACAGATGCTACACCTGCCCCACTCTACTGGTTCGCCGATCACGAGACCGGGGATCTGTCCCAGTGGGCCGAAGGTGCGGTCAGCGACCAGATCGTGTCAGCGGACGCACAGCTCACGGTCGTTAATTCTCCCACGCACAGTGGACGATTCGCGGTCATGTCAGCCATCAACGCCGCCACCAGGACCTCATACGCTCGGCTGTTTAGGTCGGGGGTTTTGCCGAACGATGCCTACTTCCGGGTGTGGATGTACATTCCGCAACGCTACACCATCGGGCTGTACTGGAACGTGTTTGAGTTCCAGGGGCGCACCGATCCTGCGAAACCCTCCAGCTATGTGTACCTGTGGAGCCTCGACCTGGAGCAAGCCTCGAACGGCGATATGTCCTGGTACCTTTTTGATGACTTGCGCCAGAAAAGGTACCCTCCCCAGGTAACGACCGTGGCCCCCATCGGGCGCTGGTTCCTTGTCGAAGCGTTCATGCATCAAGCGACGGACAATTCGGGACAGGTCACGTTCTGGATCGACGGCACTCTGTTGGTTGACGTGACCGGGGTGTCAACCGTGCCCACCATGTGGCTGTCGTGGAACGTGGGTGGGTCGGCATCGAACATCGCCGAACAGCCGGCCGAGATCTTTCTCGACGACGCCGCAATCAGCCCCGAGAAGTGAACCTCCGAACGGGTTGGGCTAGAACGCGCTCGACAAGGCCCGACGCAAACGGCTGAAGATGCCGCTGCGGGCTGGGGCACTGGGCGTGCGTCCAGTCAGGCTGTGTTGGCTGGCCCCGTATTGCACCAGGCCGACGCCGGTGGAAAACGCTGGCGACTTGACCACGTCAGCCAGGCCTCCGACGCCTTTGGGCATGCCCAGCCGCACCGGGATGCCTAGCACCTCTTCGGCCAGCTCGGCCATGCCAGGGAGTTGCGTGGCGCCGCCAGTGATCACCGCGCCCGAGGCCAGCATGTCCTCGCAGCCCAGGCGCATGATCTCCGCCTTGACAAAGGAGAAGATTTCTTCGATCCGCGGCTGGATGATGTCCCGACACAACATCTGACGCGACAGCACGCGCGGCGCGCGGCCGCCCACCGAGGCCACCTCGATGGGCTCAGTTTCGGACACCATGCTGGCCAGTGCGCAGCCCCAGCGGTGCTTGATCTTCTCTGCTTCGTGCGGTGGCGTGCGCAGGCCAAACGCGATGTCGCTGGTAAGCTGGTGCCCGCCGAGCGGAATCACGCTGGTGTGGGCCACAGCGCCCTCGGTGAAGATGGCGATGTCCGTGGTGCCGCCACCGATGTCGACCAAGGCCACGCCCAGATCCTTCTCGTCGCGTTCCAGCACCGCCTCGCCCGAGGCGAGCGGCTCAAGCACGGTGTCCACCACTTCCAGGTCGCACCGGCTGCAGCACTTGATGATGTTCTGCAGAGCCGCGGCCGCAGCCGTGACGATGTGCACCCGCGCTTCCAGGCGCACCCCGCACATGCCGAGCGGCTCGCGCACGCCGTCCTGGCCGTCGACCCGGTATTCCTGGGGCAGCACGTGTAGCACGTGCCGGTCGGCCGGCAGGTTGATGGCGCGCGCCAGTTCGAGCACCTTGGCCACGTCGCTGGGTCGCACTTCCTTGTCCTTGATGGCAACCGTGCCGGTGGAATTCACCCCCTTGATGTGGCCGCCCGCGATCCCCACATAGACCTGCGAGATCTCGCACCCCGACATACCCTCGGCTTCCAGCACAGCCTGCTTGATCGCCGCGACAGTGGAGTCGATGTTGACGATGACCCCCTTCTTCAACCCGCGCGAAACATGCGTGCCGATGCCGATGACATCAAGCCCGCTCTCGACCATTTCCGCCACGATGGCCGCGATCTTGGTCGTGCCGATGTCGAGCCCAACGATGATGTCGGAGCTTCGTCTCGCCATGTTTTTGCTCGTCTCCGTTCCTTCGGTCTGTCAGTTATTGGCCGGCTTGGATGCCGGCTTTGCGGCCTCGGCGTCGCCGTCGAGGCCACGGATTAGCACCGGGACTTGTCGGCCGCCAAGGTCGAGGTTTACGACCCGCACGGCAGACGACCCGCCCCAATGTTCTTTTTCCACAGCTTCCAGGATCTGATCGAATCGCGCCAATTTCTTGCTGTATTCGCCCCGACCCAGCCGGATCTCGGCACCGCCCTCCAGGAGGACCAAGGCAAAGCCAAAGCGTGGGTCGATGCTGACCTCGGACAGCGCCGGCCGGCCGGGCCGAAGGCGGTAGTCGTCGAGCAGGGCCAGGGCCTCGCGAAACACCGCTGCACTGGCCTCGGGAAGTTTCGCGTATTGTTCCCGGCCGATGCCAGTCAAGACTGGCAGGCCTTCGGCCTCGTCCATGCGTGCCCGTTTGAACGGCCGCCCATTCTCGTCGAGGAGGTAGAGCCCGCCCAGGGATGCAACCGCCACTGCGCGCCGCTCGACCAGACCAATGTGCAGGACCGACGGCAGATGGCGTTTCACCTGCGCGGCCGCGACCCACGGGTGCGCGGCCAACCGTGCCGCAACCTCATCGGTGTCGATGCTGAGCAATTTATCGCCAAGCGCCACCCCGGCCAGCGCCGCAAGCTCCTCGGGTCGGGCATGCTGCACGGGCGCGATGTCGATCTGCTTGACCTGAAAGCGGGGCGAATCGACGACGGTGCGGACCGCCCATTGGCCGCCCCACCCCGCACCTCCCAGCACGGCCAGTGCGACGATGACCTTCCCCAGCACCCGTCCGACCAGCCACGCCCCGCGGGCAAGATGGACCAGCCCGGCCGTGAACGCGAGCAGCAGGCTGCGCCTCTGCACGACCGTGCGCCGATTGCGTCGCCGCCTGAACCAGCCGCGCCGGGAGACATGGTGTTCGGGAACGGCTGCCCCGACCGTCATCGCCCGCCCCCCGCCCAGCCGCACGACAGGGCTCAGCCCGCCGGACAGAGCTGTCCTGCCCGCCAGGCTGATGGCCGCGTCGTTGTGCACCCTAGAAAGATCACCCCGTCAGGCGACACCGCCAAATTTTCGATCGCTTGCGAGCGCCGCATTCAGGTGAGTAGCAAGTTCCGGAACGGCCGTCGGTTCTTCCAGCGGTAGGTATGAAAGTCGCGCTGGTCTGTCGAAAGAATCCGGCCGCTTCCGATCTCCTCTGCCAGCACCACGAGCGACGCGTCAGCCAGGTCCATGGGCAGGTCCGCGTAGTGCTCCATCAGCTCCTCGATTCGCGGCAGATTCCCATCGCCTATCTGGAACACACCGCAGGCGCCGTTGCGAACCCCGCGCAAGAACGCCAACTGCGCAGGCACACCGAGTCGGCTGAGCAGCAGATGACATGTTTCGGTCAGGACGGGCCAGGTGGTGATCAACCCCTCGTGCACGCCGGCCATGGCCTGTAGCGCCGCCTGATGGTGCCGATCGGCACGGTTCGCCAGTGCCAGCCAGAAACCCGTGTCGGCGATGATCATGCCTTGCGGCCCAGCGAGCGCGTCAGGTCCTTTTTGTAGCCGGAAGACAGGTCTTCCGGGCCGTCCGCACAGCCGACAAAACCGGCCGACTTGAGGATGGACAGCGGCTCACCGCCCTCGCTCAGCGCTTCATCGCAATAGCGAGCAAGAGACTCCTGCACGACCTGCGATAGGCTTCGGCGGGTGCGTTTCCGCACCAGACTGACCTTGCGGGCCAGCGCCTTGTCCAGCCTTGCATTGATCCGGCATTCGTTCCGCATGGCGATGTCATACAGTATGTCAGACAGATCACCTGGCGGTCAAGGCCCCTCGTCGTGCCGTAGTCGAGGCGCAGCCCGTGGCGTCTTCCGCGCTCTATTGGCGCGCTCGCCAGCACCCGTCTGATGAAAGATACCACTTCGCCACCAGGCTCACGACCAACCCGCGTCGGACGCAGGAATTGGCCAACCCGTCCGGTGGACTACTGGCTCACGAGCGGCACGCTTTGCAGAACGCTGCTCATGCTGGAAAGCGCAGCAACACGCAGTTGGGCATCGCTGAAACCGTAGACCCAGTCGTCCATGAAGATGCTGCGTTTCACCAACGACTTGGAATCAGTCCACCACTCGTCGCAGTTGGCCGTAGCGCTCACCGTCGAGGGGTCCAGGAAGGGCAGCCGGCCATGCTCACTGATACCGGTGTCGAGTGAAATATCGAAGACCATCAAACCTGCAAAAGTCAGATCCTGGGCATAGACGCCGTTGCCGCCGCCTTCGCATACCGTGATGGGCAGGGCCAGCATCTTCTTGGGCGCAAAGTAGTTGAACGCCAGGTGGTTGGTAAGAGCCTCCGAATTCGACCCTCGGGTGCCGATCACCGTCTTCCACGCCAGCTTGGGATTCGCCAGGTCGGTCACGTCGAAGATTTGAATCTGAATGCCGTTGAAGAAAGCGAAGGAACCCTGGTCATCGGCAGTGAATCCGATGGCTAGCAGATGGTTGGCGTCCAAGCGCTGCATATAGGTCGAGAAGCCCGGAATCTGCAGCTCACCCAGCGTCTTGGGCTGCGTGGCGTCGGTCAGGTCAAAGACGAAGAGCGGGTCCGTCTTCTTGAAGGTGACTACGAATCCGCGGTCACCGTCGAAACGCACCGAGCGGATGTCTTCTTGTGGGGCGATACCCCCGATTTGTCCCAGCTGTGCGAGCTTGCCACTCTGTTCGCCGAACGTCGTGAGATAGCTTATGACTGAGGGATCAGGCACCCAGCCCTTGGTCGAGGCTACCCGCAGAACGCCATTGTCCTCGTCCATGGCAAATTGGTTGAGGATGTGGCCCGGCAAGGTGACGCTACCGACATAGCTCGTGTCGGTGCCGTTGAGGGCGAACTTGTGGACGAAGGAATCCGTGGGCTGGTAGTAGGAGTAGTAGTAACTGCCGCTCGAATAGTCCTGTTCGTAGGTTCGGTCGACTGCCATATACAGAGCGGTCGGCGAGGAATACACGTAGCCGGGGCTAGAGCCCAAGACTGTGCGGGTCTGGCTTTCGAGCTGGGTGAGGTCGAAGGCGTTGAGCGAAACGAAACTTCCGCCTTGTGCATTCTGCGCCACCAGAGCGTGCTGACAGTCCGAGCTGGGCGTGGCGGTTCCGCCGGGCTTGGTCATGTTCGACCACGGCAGGAAGTAGTCGTCGCTGGTGTTGTCGATCTGGGCGTTGTTCTCGGCCACCCGCTGATTGAACTTCGTCTGCAGATCGTCGTAGCTAGTGGCCTGCAGGGTGTAGTCAAGACCCGGAATCTGCGTGGCACCGGTGTCGTGGACCACGCTGTACACCACGGAGCCGATCCGGCGCGAGTCGACATAGCCGCCCGACATCTCATAGCGGACCAGTTCGACCGGGGTTGCCGGATTGGTGACGTCGAAGACGATGATCAGGGTATGCCCGCCCTCACTGGAGAAGCGGCAATTGTAGCCATAGGTGCAGCCCTGGTCCGAGGGATTGGACGTGCCAGCACCGCCGCTGCTGCCTGTGGCCTGTACCCGCGTGTAGACCACCAGCCGGTTGTCGAGCAAGTACATCCGGCGCGGCTCACCTGTCAGCGTGAGGTGCGCGATCTCGTGGGTCTGGGCTGCGGGCCAGGCATCGATGACGTGCAGCCCGTCCGCGCTCAGCACGAATATCGTGTTGCTGTCGTTCTTGACGTAGTCGGCTTCATCCACACTCGCCACCTGGGTGTTGGTGGTCGAGTACTGGGAAGCCCCGGAGGCACCCGCCGCTCCCGCAGTGGCCGGAACCGCCACGGCCCCGCCTGCCGCACTGTAGTATACGCCCGCGTCTGCGCTCCCGTATCGGTAGTAGCAATTGTAGGTGCTTACCTCCACCCCATTGCTGTCGAGGCAACGCGTTTCGGTCTTCTTCGCGCAGTTCGTGCTGATGAGACTGGCGCGAGTGTTGGTTAGCGATGCAAGACTCTGCGACTTGAGGAGCGGCCTGCGGAGGTTTGCCAGCGAGGCGCAGTCCGTGGCGCTGAGCGAGGGGTCAGTGGGCAGCGCGTTTGTGGGAGGCGTGCTGGATGGAAGAGAAGTGTCAGAGGGGCACGACCAGGCGGACGGGTAAGTGATGGTGACTAGGTTGTAGCCGTATTGCGGGGATACGCTCACCACGACGCCAGCCGTTGAGGTGGAGGTGGAGGTGATGGTGATAGTCTTCGCAACCGTAAGCGTGGAGGTACCAGTCGATGTCGTCGTGGTCGTAGGCGTCCCCGTGCTCGTCGCACTGCCCGTGTTCGTCGGGGTGCCCGTGCTCGTCGCACTGCCCGTGTTCGTCGAAGTCTGCGTCGCCGTCGTCGCGACGCTTCCGGTCGCTGGAGCGGTCGCAGTAGCCGTAGCTGTGACTGTCAGGGTGATTGCGCCAACAGGAGTGGGCTCGGGAGTGGCCGCATCCACCGGGTTGGCCACACTCACACCCCCATCGTCTGCGCAGGCCGGACAGAGAAGACCGAAGCCACCCACTACAGCAATCAACAGGGCTCTATTCGTCGTTGTCTTTTTCACAGTCGTTACCTCCGGGCTCCGGATCAATGCATCCGGTGTGCCCGCCAGGCTTGTGCAGATTCGGGTGGTTACGAAGGTGAAACGGGCCTCGTATGCCGCGAGCCCGCAGAAGCATGGCACCGGCGTCGCGGTCTCGTCGCGCCTTGCCCGGCACGGGCAACGCTGATCTCACAATGAGCACAGTCGTTTACAGTGCTTTGCGCTAACGCAGGAGGCAGCATCCGCCAGCGCCCAGCCGGATGAGCCGGACAGGGGCCACCCAACTGCTTCACGGGCGACCGGCCTTCCGGGCCAGCACAGGTCACCCGTTACCGCCACAGGCATCCTCGCACGGAACCGGCGTTCCGTGTGCGCGGACCCTCTCCCGCCGACCTTCGGTCGGCGGCCTTGTATCTTCCAAGAGTGCAACTCGAACTCGGTCGCAGCATGCTTCGCAGGGTCAACAAAGTGCGAAGGAACGAGACACATCTTTGCGGCACGACAGACCGTCCGGCCTCAGGTCCAAGAGATCGTGGGAGAGCCTGGGTCGTCGTGCCAACTTTCAGGAGGAGCCCGAACAGATGCCTGGGCCTCGAGCCCGAATCCGCAAGGCTGGGCGCTCCGGTGTGCTGAACCCTTCGCGAAAGGAGCACGTGAACTCGACAAGGGAAATCTTCGTTGGAATTGATGTGTCGAAGGCGAGGCTGGACATCCACGTCCTGCCCAGCGGCGACCTCTGGACCACGGAAAATCAGACCGACGCCATCACCACACTGGTGTCGCGCCTGAGGTCTCTGCAACCGACCCTGATCGTTCTGGAAGCGACGGGCGGGTTGGAGCGCCGTGTGTTGGCAGCCCTCCTGACGGCGGATCTCCCAGCCGTCGCCATGAATCCGCGACAGGTACGGGACTTCGCCAAGGGCATGGGCTATCTCGCCAAGACCGACGCTATCGACGCACGCGTTCTGGCGCTTTTCGCTGAGAAAGCACGGCCAGAGGTCCGCCCCTTACCGGACGCGCAAACCCAGGAGCTCGAAGCCCTCATGGTCAGGCGCAGGCAGGTCGTCGACATGCTCACCGCTGAGAAGAACCGCCTGTCCTCCGCCCCTCCCTCAAAACGCGTCATTCGCGCCATCCGAAAGACCATCTCGTGCCTCGAAGATCAGCTTGAGGATCTCGATAAGGACATCGACAACGCTATCCGCGAGTCACCCGCCTGGAGGGAAAAGGATGAGGTTCTCCAGAGCGTGCCAGGGGTAGGCAGAGTCCTATCGAGGACGCTCTTGGGCCACGTGCCCGAGCTCGGCACCATCAGCAAGAAGAAGATGGGAATTCTCATCGGTGTGGCTCCGCTGAACTGCGATAGCGGCAAATATCGTGGGCAGCGGCACTGCTGGGGAGGACGCACCGAGGTCCGCAACGTGCTCTACATGGCCACGCTGTCCGCCATTCGCCGTAACCCCGTGATCAAAGCCTTCTACGACCGAATCAGCTCTGGAAAGCTCCGCAAGGTCGCCATCGTCGCGTGCATGCACAAACTCCTCACCATTCTCAACGCCATGGTCCGCTCGAACTCTCGCTGGTCACCTGCATTCTCCCCTTGACGAGGAACACAGATGCTCTCCCCGCTTCGCGCTCGTCCTTACCCAAATCTTTCTCGCGCGACCAGGAAGCCCTTCTCAGCCATGAGAAGCTTCTCGAAACCCGCCCAGAGAGTACGCCAGCCAGGATTCCCGTCACCTTTTCGCCCCATGAAGCCGCCCATCACGGCGATCGCGCGGAGCGCCTCGCCAGCGAGACAGTCGGCTTTGAGCCGTGGGCGTAGGCCACACAACACCGTCATCTGCAACGGGGTGAGCACTTTGTCGGCGCGCACGGGTTCGGGCCGGCGAGCTGCGTTGCGCAGACACAACATCTGCCACGCGACCACCGTGGCAAAGGCGAGGAAGTTCTGGAGTGCCTGGACGGTATTGAGTTGTCGCTGTTCCGTCGAACACCCCGTCTTCATGCCCATGTGCAACTCCTCGATGATCCACCGCGCCTCGTATCCCCGCACCACCGCCAGCACATCCGCCGCGGTCTCGATGGGCTCCCGGGTCACCAAGTACCAGACCAAAGGCTCCACACCCTCCGGAGGCTGGCTCTCGATTGCCGCGACAATGTTGAGCCGAATGGAATCGCCGTGCCGCCCGCGATTCCTCGGCGGCCGGATCGCCAAGTTCGTGGCCCGGACATCCATTTGCGCCACACGTGCCGCTCGGCCTGGCCGCGCTGGCACATCGACCGCGCGGTGAGCCACGACCGGTGCCTGCCCAACAGAATCGAGCGAGTACTCTCTGCCTCCTCCCTCGCTGTCGACCAATCGGTTGTGAGTCGCACGGATGATGAAACTGTGCCCCAGTTGGTCGAGTGCTTCGAAGGCCTCGAAGATGTCGCCCTCCCGGTCGAAGACCGCGATGATGCGCGGCCGTTTCTCCACACCCTGGAAGAGTTTGCCGACCCGGCGCTGCGCCGCCGCCCAGTGTTCGCTTTCCCGCCGGCGCTTCTTGCGTGCTACGCACGACTCACCCTCGGTCACCTTGCGCTCGGCTCGCACCCAGACGTGCTGGTCCAACACACCGAGGACCTCGTGGTCGTCGACGCTCACCGCGAGGGCAGTGTGGGCCAGAAATCCACGTGCCCGGGCGCTGTCGTTGACCGGGCCAAGTCCACGCACGCTCGGATGCTCCGTGTAGCTCAGCGTGGTGGTGTCCTGGATGACCAGCACTGCGGAGCGCCCGAGGCATCGCTCCGTCGTTCGGTCGATGTGCCCGGACAGGATGTCGTTGTGCTTGACCTGGGGATTCGAGAGCAACCGGTAGACTCCTTTCGCCTGATGCGCATTCTCCACGAACCGGGGAATGCTCGACGAGGGATTCTGAACCAGTGCCGCCCCGACGCGCACCGCTCGTTTGGTTCGCGCGGCATGCCCAAGGTCGGCTCTTCCGAATTCCAACACTGCCCATGCGGTCGCTTGAAACGCCTTCATGGGTATCAACCCGTAGGTCCACATGGACCGCAGGGCAATTTCTAGACCCGCTCACCGTCGGAAGTCGCTGGTGTAGGTCACACACCTAGCTTTCTGGGTAAGGACGAGCCCGATAGGGAGAGGGGTGACCCATCGAACGCTTGTGTCCTCGAATCGCGAATGGCCGTTTCATTCCGCCGTTGATTCGCTTAACGCCTATGCCCTGCCCACCCCTCGCGCTTCGCACTCGCCCGTCGCGCTCACGCGAGTCGCCCACGTAGGCCGCGCCGCGCTGGTCGCTCACGCACACGCGGGCCGACCTGCGCTGAAACGGAACTACCCGGCAGGCTCTAACTACTCGTTCTTCTCGAGCAGCATCTGATCCGGGCTGGCCTGCTCGCCAGGCGCAGCCGCGGTTTCCTTGGGCGCGGTGCCATCGAAAAAGACCTCGTTGACACCCTCGGCGCCGGGCGCGGGAAGAAGTCCGGTGCCTGGATCGATCTGGACCACGACCACTCCCGGCGGCTGGCCAAAATCGCGCACCGGCCGGCCGGCCATGGCCTTGACCATGAAGTCGATCCACAGCGGCAACGCAGTCCGAGCACCGGCCTCGCCGTGCCCCAGGCTCTTGCCATCATCAAAACCGACCCACACGGCAGCCAGCAACTCGGGCGTAAACCCGACGAACCAGGCATCCCGGCTGCCATTGGACGTCCCGGTTTTGCCCGCCGCGGGCCGCTGCAACTTGAGCCCGGCTGCGCGCGCGGTGCCCGCCTCGACCACACTCCGCATGAGCGACACCATGATGTACGCCGTCTCTGGACGAACATTCTGTTCGAGCGAAGACGTGGGGATCGCTTCCGAGCCAAGAGCTGAGATGAGGCGCGGAGTGCCGTGCTGGCCGCCAGCCGCGAAGGTCGCGTAGGCGTTGGCCAGCTCGATCGGTGTGACCGTGTTGGCGCCCAAGGCCAGGGAAAGCTCGAGCGAGTCGGGCAAGGGCGAGGTGATGCCGGCGCGGATGGCCATCTCACGGGTGGCGTCAAGACCGACATCGGAAAGGAGCTTGATGGCCACGGTATTGATGGACAACGCCAGAGCGGTGCGCAGCCGGACCGGGCCACGGAAGTTGTCCTTGTCGTAATTCTGAGGTTTCCACAGCTTGTACACCTCGGGGCTGTCGTTGACGACCGAGGCTGCGGTGTAGCGCTGGGAATCGATGGCGGCGGCGTAGATGAAAGGCTTGAACGCCGAGCCGGGTTGGCGCTGCGCGCGCTGCGAACGATCGAAGCCGCCAGCGCGGTAGCCGTAACCTCCAACCAAGGCCAGGATGTCCCGCGTGGCCGGGTCAAGCACCACCATGGCCGCCTGCGGGCCCAATTCTAGGGCCAGGGGCGTCTCCTGGTCGCCCTCATGTCTGCGCTCAGGCGCGAGCCGGACACGTACGAGATCACCGGGACGGAAGCGATCGAAGAGCGGCGGCGTGCCCAAGCCGTAGCGCGGTTCCAAGACGGTATCGACCACACCGGTGCTGCCGCCCACGAAGACGAACAGGAAGCCTCGCTTGGGATCCTTGGGATCTTTCTCCACGCGCTCCACGATTCCTTCCACGATGTCCGCATCGCCCAAGCTCGGGTGATCCTCTTTCAGCTCCAGGCGGTGCTTCTCCACGGCCTTGCCAGCCGCGCCATGAACTGGTCGCCGGTACCCCTGGCGCTGATCCAGTTCTTCCAGCCCACGCTCTACCGCTTGACGCGCCATCGCTTGCAGACGCGGATCGATGGTGGTCTTGACCGTCAGGCCAAGGGTGCCGAGCTTGTTGGCGCCGAACTTCTCGACCAGCTCGCGATGCACACTGTCGACCGCCTCGGGCATGCTGTGCGTGCGCGCGCCGCCCTCGGGAACCACGGCGATGGGCTCCTCGGCCAACTTGCGCGCCGTCCCTTCGTAGATGAACTCCAGCTTCGCCATCTGCCCGAGCACGTAGGTCTGACGCTTCTTGGCCGCCTCGGGGTGCTTGTAGGGCGACAGCCGCGACGGCGATTGCAGCATGCCCGCCAGCAGCGCGGCCTCGGCAACGTCGATTTCACGCACTGGCTTGCCAAAGTAGAAACGCGCCGCCTCCTCCACACCGTAACGGCCATGACCGAAGTACATCTGGTTGAGGTACAGCTCGAGGATTCCTTCTTTGGAGAACTTCTGCGAGATCCGGCGCGCCAGGATGATCTCCTGCACCTTGCGCCGCATGGTCTTCTCGGGTGAGAGCAGCATCTGCTTGACCACTTGCTGGGTTATGGTCGAGGCGCCTTGGGCGAATTCCCGGCGCATGAGATTCTCGAAAAGGGCGCGCACCATGCCCTTGTAGTCCAAGCCCTCGTGCTCGAAAAAGTCGGCATCCTCGGCGGCCAGCACGGCTTGAATCAGCACCTTGGGGAACTGGGCATAGGGCACCACGGTCCGGTGTTCCGCGCCGATCTCGCCTATCAGGTTGCCGTCGCGATCGAGCACGCGCGTGATCTGGGGCGGATGGTAGTCACCGATGCCGCCCAGGCTGGGCAGATTGGGATCGTGACTGAAATAGAAGAATACGGCCGCGAGCGCGCCGAGGCCTAGCACGAATGGCGAGAGCAATAGGAGCAGCCACCGCAGGATGCGCAGCCGCCACCATCGGTTCTGGCTGCGTCGACGCCGCTTCGGTCTTGGGGCCCTGGCGTCTGGTTCCGCCGAATCGCCCGGCGACCGATCGAGTGCCAGGATGGGGTCGATCGGGTCAAAGCGGTCCGCGCCGGGCCTGCTGCCGCGCTTGGGCATGTGTCAGTGTAGTTTAGTGCGACATTGGGCCGATGCCGAAAAATGCGGGCTCAATCGGACAACCGCCCGCCTCCGAGAATACAGAGCAGCCTGACGGCCGCAACCAAAGGGATCACTCCGGCCACGGCCACGGCCACCCTTCATTGCCTTGCCGGAGGAGCAGCTTCGCTTTGGAAAACGACTTTCGGCTAGGCGCCCCGCGGCGTCGCTGCGCTTGGGAGAGGTGAGTGCACAGAGAAGCTTTGGAGTGGTCACTGGGAATCGGCGTCAGCCTCCGTCTCGGGCTCGGGTTTGGCGGTGGTGATGCGGCGGACCCAGTCGAGACACTGCTTCTCGGTCAGAGTCATCTCGCTTCGATCGAAGCTCAGAGTCGAGGCCATGGATGCCGCGTATTCCTCCTCGGTCAGGCGGCTGCGTTCGTACATGCGGGTCAAGATGCGACGCAGGTACTTTTCCCAGGCGGGCGAAAGCGCGCCATGGCAGTAGTGGACGTAGCGTCGCTTGGGACTGGGCAGGATGGATGAGAAGAAGGCCGCCTCGATCGGGGTGATGTCGGACGCGGCCTTGCCGAAGTAGTGCTGCGCGGCTGGCCCAATCCCGTAGAGTCGGGGTCCAAACTCGATGGCATTGAGATACAGCTCAAGGATGCGTTCCTTGGGCAAGACCTGCTCGAGATACCAGACCAGGAACAGCTCCTGCAGCTTGCGCGAGAGCGTCTTTTCTTTGCTAAGCAACAGATTCTTCACCATCTGCATGGTGATGGACGAAGCACCCAGCCGAGCCCCGCCGTTCTCGATGTTTCGACGCAGGGCTGTCTTGAACGCGGCCGAAACCCAACCGCGGTGCTTGAAGAATCCCGAGTCCTCGGTGGTCATGATCGCGTTGATGAGGTGGGGCGAGATTTTGGCGAAAGGGACGAAGTCCGGACTGTCAGGTCCGACGATGAAGGTCATAACGCCCGTATTGCCGTTGCCCGGCGGCTCAGGAGGAACATCCACGGTCTGCACCACCGATTCGCTTTTCGCGAGCGCGGCGACCTCGGCGGGAGCTTTGAGCACCTGACAGCCGTTGATGCCGACCTTCCCTCCCAGGTCCAGCGCGTCCAGGTTGGCCAGGTCGATCTTGGTGTGCAGATCAGCTTCGAAAAAACCCTGCAAGACGAAACCATCGAGGTGCGGAACGATGGGCCCGGGGATGCTGGCCAGCAACTTGGCGCAAGCAATCCGCGGCACGCGAATCTGCGCCTCCAGCTTGGGCAGGTAGCGCAGCTCGCGGCCATTCTTGAAACGGTACGTCCCCTGGACCAGTTCCAGCGAGCCGGCCAGCTCCACAGCCAGACTGCCGAAGCGACCTTCCGCCTGGTTGATTACCAGAAGCCGCTTGTCCACGTCGACTGCGCCGTCGACATGGACGCCAAAGCTCAGGTCGTTGACCGGCTCGCTCGCCAGCCGCTCGTGAAGCAGGCTCAGCCCGCTCACATCCAGCTTGCCTGAGAACGAAACCCGGCGGCCTTCCAGCTTCGCCTCGATGGCTGCGTCAATCTCGGTGTTCGCGGGTTCGAGGATATAGGGAGGCAGGATCTCGGCGATCTTGTCGAGCGAGAAGCGTTCGGCCCGCAAGGAAAGCGTGCCATCGACCGCGCGGGAGTCGACCGACGGTCGCAGTTGGCCCGTCGCCGTCCATAGGGCTCGCTTGGCCCCACCGTAGCTGCCGGAAAAGAACAGGTCAAAGGCGCGGGCAGGGGCTCCTTTAGCGGCTGCCACGGGCCGAACCGCGCCGCTGATGCCGGTGAGCGGCAGCGTCGCCAAGAGCCGCACGTAGCCCTCGCGCACCGACGCCTCGGGCCAGCCCACCGGTCGCAGGCCCGCCAAGCTTCCCTGCAGGCTCAAGCTTTCAGCACCAAACGCCGGATCGATCTCGGTCCCATGCGCACCGAATCTCCCAGAAACCTGTCTCGCATCGATCTGGTAGCGACGGCCCGTCTCCCAGCTCGCGTCCACCAACCCCACTGTGACCGACAGGCCCTTACGGTTGTCCGTGAGCTGAAGGCTGCCACCCCGCACGATGAGCGAAGGCAAAGACGGCGGGCTGGCCTTGTCCGTGGCTGGTCCGGTGGGCGCGCCATGGAAGCGCCCGAGGATGGCGCTGATGTTGTCCCCGCGCCCACCGCGCACAAGGTTGGCGGCCGGTCCGTCCGCCTCCACGGCCCCGCGCCCCCACATGGCGGAGAAAGGGATCTCCAATCTGTCCACAGTCAGAATGGGGCCCTGGTCTTTCCCCACCACCACACCGTAGAGCCGGAGCACACCCCACCCTGCGCGAGCCCGCTGGGCCTCGACCGAGACACCCAGCTTGGCCGCAACCTTGGACGTGACCAAGTGTCCGCCAAGCGCACCCAATGCCAGGGGATAGGTCGCCACAACCCCCGCGGCAATGCTCAAGGCCCATACCCGTCGGTCGAGCAGGATGGTTTTGAGGAAACGCGAAGACCTGACTATGGGCGGCATCCGAGAGCGAAGTATTCTACCTGTCGGCGCCAGGTTAGGTGATCCAAGAGTTACGACCTGGGGCGGCAATGGGAAGCCACCCCCGGATCTCTCCACGCGAGATGGGTCCCTAATCCCGCGACAAGCGGAGCGAAGGCGCGCACCGCTTCAGAAGGATAGGCCCTTCCATGATCAAGCCGCGCACCCAACCGGAGCGATCGGTGGTGGTCGTAGACGTGGTCCTGGTCGTTTTCGTGGCCGTGGCCGACGGTGATCACTCCGGCCACGGCCACGGCCACGGCCACGTCTACGACCACGACTTTATGCGGCTATCGCGGGATTATGGTGGGTTCTCGCTGCTGGCTCTCTAGTGGTTGTTCGTGACATTCTAGGCGCACGGGGCATGCCGGCTCCCCCTGCAGGGGCTTCGAGACGGACACCACCCTGCCCGCCCCGCGCTTTTCGCGCGCCCTTGTACCGCTATCAGGACCAACACCAGTGTCGAAGCTTCCTATTCTGTCTGCAGGCATGGTCATCTGGCTTGCGCTGTGGGCCAGTGCGTGCCAGACAGATGAAAGCAAAGGAGACCCCTTGAACGCCAATTCCGTCGTGCCGGCTGCAAACGGCAGCCTCTTCTCCTTTCAATTTGGCGACACGCTGTTCTCTGTCGACGCGAACCTCGGCGGCCGCATCGTCACGTTTGCCCTCTCGGGTCGCAACATCCTGACTGGCCCAGCAGTTGATCCGGCCAACTTTGGGTCGACCTTCTGGTCAAGCCCGCAGAGTGACTGGAACTGGCCACCTCCCCCGGAAATCGATTCAGCGCCTTACGCGGCCAGCCTCGACGGCGCTGTGCTTTCTTTGTCCGGCGCCACCGCAGCCGGTCTTGGCCTTGCCGTGGAAAAGAAGTTTTCCGCTGACGGCGCGGCGGGCGTGGTCACGGTGGCGTACACCCTGGCCAACCGCGGCAGCAACGCACGCCAGGTGGCACCGTGGGAGATCACGCGCGTGGCGGCTGGTGGCCTCACCTTTTTCCCTATGGGTGAAGGCGTGCCGCGAAAGGGAACGCAGGCCTTGCTGAGTCCAACCATTCTAGGTGGCGTGGCCTGGTTCGCCTATGACGCTGCTGCCATCACCGCGGATCAGAAACTCTTCGCCGACGGCCTGGAGGGCTGGATAGCCCATGTGGACGGTGATCTCTTGTTGGTGAAGTCATTCGGCGACACCCTGCCTTCCCAAGCCGCACCGGGCGAGGCGGAGATCGAACTGTATGCCAACGCCGGCCATACCTACGTCGAGGTCGAGAACCAGGGCGCCACTGTCAATCTCGCCCCCGGCGATTCCACCACCTGGACTGTGCGCTGGATGCTGCGCAAGCTAAACGTTGCGTCCACGCCAGCGCAGGCTGGCAGCGCCCCGCTAGTGGACCTCGTGCGCGGCCTGGTCAAGTAGCCTACGCCGCCCAGAGCTCCACGTCGAAATCCGCGGCCATTCGCAGATCCTCGGCCACGCGCTGCCGGGCGTGGTGCAGGCGGGACATCACAGTCCCGATGGGACAAGCCGCTGCTTCAGCGATCTCGTCGTAGGCGCAGTCCTCGAACTCGCGCAAGGTGATCGCCTGTTTGTGCACGGGCGCCAACCGTTCCACCGCAGCCCGCACCAGGAGTTGCATCTCGGCGATCCCGATCTGGCGTTCTGGGGTCTGGTCGTGGGCTGGCTCCAACTTGGGTTGGCAGTCGTCACCACGCTCGTCAGCCCCCATGCCCTCTTCCCGGCCAGACCGTTTTCGAAGGATATCCAGGCTTGCGTTCATAACGATGCGATGGATCCAGGTGGTGAAGGACGCGCGACCTTCGAAGCGGTGCAGGTTGCGCCACACTTTCAACATGGCGTCCTGCACGGCATCCTCGGCATCGTCATGATTGCGGAGCACCTTCATTGCAATCGCCAGGGACCGCGGGCGGATCTGTTCCAGGAGTGGTCGCAGGGCCTGGGCATCGCCAGCCTGTGCCTGCTCTGCCAGAAGAGATGCTTCATCGCATCGCGCTACCGCCGCGTCCGCAACCCTCTTCCGGCAGGCCAAACTGCCCACCAAAGACCGACCCGCCACGCTCGACTGTGGCAGTCTTGTCGCCAAGTCCGCTAACCTTGCGTAATCCGTGGTTGGTTGCATGGCAATCCCAACCTTGTGCAAAGCTTGTACCGACGCTCTGCATTAGCGTTTCCCGTCTCAGTACTCGGACTATACTTCCACACTCATGACTGACATCGAACGGGTCCACCTTTTCCTGCGCCAGGTGCGCCGGCGGGCCCTGCTGGTGTTTGGGCTGCGCGCAGCAGGGTTCACGGCCGCGGCGATGCTCGCCACAGTCCTTCTGCTGGCGCTGACAGCGACGTGGATCGGGCCAGCCGCCTCTTGGTCGGCGGTGACGGTCATGGCCTTGCTTGCGCTCCTTCTTTCGGGCTTCGGCCTGGTCTGGGGCTTGCCTGCGCGGCGCCTGCGATCCCCGCGGGCTATGGCAGCGTTTGCTGGCCAACGGCATCCGCCGCTGGCGAGCGATCTGATGTCAGCGGTAGAGCTTGATGTCGAGGACCACCAACAGCAGCCCAGTCGCGTGGGGAGCCCGCCGGCTTCGCCGGCGGCGCACCATCGCGGGAGGGAATGGGAACCCTCCCAGGGTTCCCATCTCGACACGGTGGGGAGCCCGCCGGCTCCCCCAACGGGGC
>Ga0224520_1000038_pt1 | contig 48290 bp, 40 predicted proteins | sample CFST25metaG_2_FD_180684 | JGI IMG/M metagenome (GOLD analysis project Ga0224520, IMG submission 180684) | Peat soil microbial communities from Stordalen Mire, Sweden - C.F.S.T-25 | ecosystem: Environmental > Terrestrial > Soil > Wetlands > Peat | place: Sweden: Norrbotten County, Stordalen Mire... | reverse complement strand
TCCCTCGGCTGAGATCCCAACCGCAAAGCAGATCGATTTCAGCGTGTCCCGCGAGAGCAGCGCCAGAATCTTCTCCAAGATCCCGCGCTTCTTGCTGCCCGCCACCACGTCCATCATCTCGTCGAGCCGCATGCCAGTGGTGACATCCAGCTCCAGCGCCTTGCCGACTTCCAACAATTCAACTCGGGTGAGTGCCCCGAGAGCCTTTCTCTTGAACGTCATGCTTTTCTCCGGCGGCCCGCACGAGCGGACGCCGCGCCATGATACTCCCCCGACTGACACGGACGAAGGGGTCAGACGCGACGAAACGGGGCGACGACGATCGCCGGGGCGCAGTCTGGCTTCGCCCGAGCCCATCGGGCCAGAAGGGCGTTCCTGGACCAAAAGACTTCCGATCGAATCCGTGGCAAGATGATAACCAGACGATGACGATGTCTTCCGCGCTCTACATGACAGTGCCGCAGCACATGCCGGACGTGCTTTTCAGCGATGGGCTCGCCGATCCGCACAAGACTGCGACCTTCTTGCAGTTCAACAAGGGCGATGTGGCCACGGCCACGGGCGTGCCCCGCAGGATGGTCCACCTTGACGCAAAAATCACAGAAGAGTTGCGCGCGCGGCTGACCGAAATTACGACGATCTGTGCGCTCGTGTTGGAGCACTTCGACGGTGACCTCGACAAGACGCATCTGTGGTTCACGACGCGGAACCCACTGCTAGGAAATCTTTCGCCTCGCGAGATGATTCGCTTTGGGCTCTACCGGAAGGTCTTGCGATTCGTGCAAGAAGCGCGAGGCCAGGAACCGCCCAGCGTATCGTGACCCGGCGTGCTCAAAAGCGGCATCGTCGCCGTCAGCGTGGCCAACCAGCGCCACGCATCCGTGTGGAGCATATTTTCGACACCTTCACGTTGGAGGATCTTCGCAGAAAGCCTCGCCTCAAGGATGAGGTCCTTCAATACGTGTGGGAGTCCTACTCCGCCCTTCAGCACCAGCGCTCGGCGGTGGCCGAAGAGATTACGGGGGCGCTGGCCCGCGCGGCGGGCGGTCCGTTTCCGTTCAGCCGTTGGGTGCGAGTTGTCGACTACCAGTTCACCAACCACCCGCTGTCAACGGCCGGGAGTGTCAAGTCGATGACAGGCGGGCGGTTCAACATCGGCGACATCGATCCCATGAAATTCGCGCCATTCCCTGCCCTCTACCTCGCATCAGACCGCGACACGGCACTGGCCGAAACATTGGGCCAGCCCACACCGAGCAGTTGCTGGAACTGCTGCGAGAGGGACGGCGCATGGGTGGGTCCAAGGAGCCCCCTAAAGGACTATGAAGCTCCTGCTTGATGCCAACGCCGCCCGATCCGCGTAGCGTTCAGTGAACGTCCGCCAGAACCACCGGCCCCAGGCGCAAGATCTCGACCTGCGTCCCGCGCACGCGGGCCAGGGTGCTGGGCCGACCGCCTGGTGTCGCGCCGCCGTCGAGGATCGAGCAGATCGGCGCGGCGAAATAGGCCGCGACTTCACTGGTTGTGCGGGGTGGCGCTGCGCCTGCGGGATTGGCGCTGGTGGCGGTGATGGGGCGGCCAACTGCCACAACCAACGCTTGGGCGAGCGGATGTGGCGATACACGAACCGCCACGCAGCCGTCAGCCACAATCGACGCGGGCAAGCCCGGACGCGCTGGCAAGGCCAAGGTCAACGGGCCAGGCCAGTGCTGCGCCATCAGGCGTTCGGCCAGCGGCGAAACTTCACTGCACAGTGAAGACAACATCTCGCGGCCGGAAATCAGGAGTGAGAAGGCTTTCTCGGCTTCGCGGCCTTTCAATGCGCGCAGTTTAGTCAGTGCCGCCTCATTGAGCGCATCGACCGCCAGGCCGTAGAAGGTCTCGGTCGGAAAGGCGACGACCTCGCCGCGAACGATCGCGGCTGCTGCTGCAGCGACCTCTACCACTTCTCTCGCACTTCGGCGTCGGCCTCCAGCACCTTCTGCAAGCGCACCTGGCGTTCCGCGGCCACGGCCTTGGCGAGTTTGGCATCGCCAAGTGCGATGATTTGCGCGGCCAGCAGGCCCGCGTTCTCCGCGCCGCCAATGGCCACAGTCGCCACTGGAATCCCCGGGGGCATCATGGCCGTGGACAGAAGCGCGTCCATGCCTTGCAGGCTGCCGGACGCAATGGGCACGCCAATGACCGGGTGGGTGGTGTGGGCCGCGACTGCGCCGGCCAGGTGGGCTGCGCCGCCGGCGCCGCAGATGAAGACCTTGGTGCCCGCCTTGGCCGTGTCGCGCACATAGGCCGCGGTCTGTTCGGGTGTGCGATGGGCCGACAGCACGCGCACGTCCACACTGAGGCCGAGCTTACGGCAGGTCTGTGCCGCTGGCCTCATGATCTCGAGGTCCGACTTCGATCCCATCAAAACGGCTACGTCGCTTCCCAGCTTTCCACTCATGTTCGTCCTCGCAGGCCAATGTCTTTTCGAAAGTGCATGCCATCCCACCGGATGCGGCCAATGCCGTTGTAGGCGCGGCTGCGCGCCTCATCCAAATCTGCGCCTCGCGCGGTCACGCCCAGCACGCGGCCGCCACTGGTCAGCAGGCGCTGTCCATCGCGCTTGGTGCCAGCGTGAAACACGACCAGATCGGTTCCCTCGCCGGCCAGTTGCCCGTCTTCGGCGAGGCCGTCGATGGCATCGCCGCTGCGCACCTTGCCTGGATAGCCGGCGGCTGCCAGCACCACGCACACTGCGATGCCGGGCGACCAGGTCGGCGAGCGGGCAGGCAATGTTCCTTGGGCCGTGTGGAACAGCCAAGGCAGAAGGTCATCTTCCATACGCGGCAACACGGCCTGGGTTTCGGGATCGCCGAAGCGACAGTTCCACTCGATGACCATGGGACCGCGCTCCGGCGTCAGCATCAAACCGCCGTAGAGCAGTCCGCGAAACGGCCGGCCCATTGCCGCCATGGCCGCCACGGTGGGTGCGAAGATTGTTCGAGCGATGTGCTCAGCGAGAGCCGCATCCACCAGCGGCGATGGTGAATAGGCGCCCATGCCGCCCGTGTTGGGCCCGCGATCGTCATCGAAAACGGCTTTGTGGTCCTCGGCTGTGGCCAGCAAAACGAAGCGTCCACCGTCACAAAGGGCCATCACGGAACACTCGCGGCCAGTCAGGCGTTCTTCAATCACCACGCGTGCGCCGGCCTCGCCGAAACTGTGTCCCACCAGCATGGCGCGGGCCGCGGCTCTGGCCTCGTCGTGTGAAGACGCGACCACCACGCCCTTGCCCGCACACAGCCCGTCAGCCTTGACCACGACATCGCCTGGTTGCGCGTCGATGAAGGCCTCGGCTGCCGCGAAGTTGTCGAAGCTGCCGTAGGCCGCAGTGGGCACGCCGGCACGCTTCATCAGATCCTTGGCGAATCTCTTGGATCCCTCGATCTCGGCCGCTGCCTGCGACGGGCCAAAAAAGGCGATGCCCCGCTTGGCAAAGGCATCGCCCAGTCCCTTGGCCAGCGCCGCTTCGGGGCCGCACACCACAAAATCGACGCGCTCGCGTTCGGCCAGGGCCAGGAGGTCAGCCACCGCCTCGGCTCCCACCGGCGCCAAGGTGACCTTGCCCGCGCCTGGCCCCTTGCCGCGGCCAAGGGCAACGATGCCGGGGTTGCCTGGCGCGGCCAGCAGGTGATCACAGAGGGGACTCTGCAGCAGTTTCCAGGCCAGTGCGTGCTCGCGCCCGCCCGAGCCGACCAGTAGAATCCTACGTCCCATCTGGAGATTCGTCGCAGGGGTCAACCAGGGACAGTCTGGAACTCGCAGACTTTGCGTCGGTGGGTGCGGCAGGCCGAGCGGCCCCTGCAGGCCGGGCGTCGAGCATGAAGTTCGGCGCGCGAATAGCAGCGAAGCGACCGCCCAACATGAACGCGGGCCTTCTGATCACAGGTGGGGAAGCGGCCGGCGCCATCCAGGGCCGCACAACCGGTGCGCTCTTGTCTGACGATTGCGTGGGCCGGAAACCCTTTGACTGTCGACTGTCGTTTGTCAAAGCCGACTCCTTCCTGACCTCGTCCACAACGAAGTCGCAACCGATTTTCCTAGTGCCGGAAGTGGCGCTCGCCGGTAAAGACGAGTGCAATTCTATGCTCGTCGGCCGCGGCGATGACCTCAGCGTCGCGCACCGATCCGCCGGGCTCGATGATGGCGGTGACCCCTGCCTTGGCAGCCTCGTCTATGCCATCGCGGAAGGGGAAGAAGGCGTCCGAGGCGAGTACCGAGCCGCCCAGAGGCGAGCGCGCCTTGGACACCGCCAGCTTGACCGAGTCTACCCGCGACATCTGACCTGCGCCCACGCCCAGGGTGCGGCCGCCGCCCACGAACACGATGGCGTTGGACTTCACGTGCTTGGCCACGCGCCAGCCGAAGTCCAGGTCCGCCAACTCCTGCGCCGTGGGTGGACGCGCCGATACGACTTTGCCAGCCGATGCCGCGGAGGTGGTGATGTCGCTCGACTGCACCAGCACGCCGCCTGAGATGGTGCGAAGGTCGAGCTGTCCGGCCGCGCCTGGCGCCAGCTTGGCGCGCAGCAAGCGCAGGTTCTTCTTGCCGGCGAAGACCTGCAAGGCCTCGGGCGTGTAGTCGGGCGCCACCACGCATTCCAGGAAACCTTCGCCCATCATGCGGGCCAGGTCGGCGTCCGCGGTGCGGTTGAAGGCCACGATGCCGCCAAAGGCAGACACCGGATCGGTTTCCTTGGCCAGACGGAAGGCGTCGTTGATGCCCTTGTCGGACACGGCGATGCCGCAGGGATTGGTATGCTTGATGATGCACGCCGCGGGGGTGCTGAACTCCGCGCACAGCTTCATGGCTGCGTCGAGGTCAAGCAGATTGTTATAGGAAAGCTCCTTACCCTGAAGCACCTCGGCGCTGGCCAGCGACATCCCGGAGGGTGCATCCCACGAATAGAAGGCAGCCTTCTGGTGGGGGTTTTCGCCGTAGCGGAGCACGCGCTCCAGATGCAGCGATGGGTGCATAGTGGCCGGGAAGTCCGAGGTGACGCTGCCGTTGTCCGCCAGGCGACCGAGGTGGCTGGCGATGGCGCCGTCGTAGGCGGCGGTGTGGGCAAAGGCCTTGCGGCAAAGCTCGAAGCGCAACCCAGCCGAGACCTGGCCCTTGCTTTCGATCTCGCCCAGCACACGGTCGTAGTCCTTGGGATCGACCACCACGGCCACACGTTCGTGGTTCTTGGCCGCCGAGCGCACCATGGCCGGGCCACCGATGTCGATGTTCTCGATGACTTCGTCGAAGGCAGCCCCGCGTGCCACGGTCTCGCGGAATGGGTACAGATTCACGACCACCAGATCGATGGGATCGATCTGGTGCTCCTTCATCTGCTTTTCATGCTCGGGCGTGGGCCGGCCCAGGATGCCGCCGTGCACGCGCGGGTGCAGCGTCTTCACCCGGCCATCGAGCATCTCGGGAAAGCTGGTGAAGTCGCTCACGTCGCGCACTGTCAGCCCGGCCTCACGCAGCGAGCGCGCCGTGCCTCCGGTTGACAGGATCTCGACGCCTAGCTTGGACAACCGGCGGCCGAGATCCACCACGCCGGTCTTGTCAGAAACGGAGATAAGCGCGCGGGTTACCCTACTCATACCTAGGTTGTACCACAGCAGCACGCGCCCAAGGGAGGTGCGATAAAAACAGAACTAGATCGCCGGGTTGGCGGACCGGCGGGTGCGTGACCACAGGCCCTACGCCCGCACGTGCGGCAGATCTGCCGTCTTGGCGCACCGAGACTGGCGGGCGGCCGACAGTCCCTGCCGTCGGCCCGCTGACCCTTGGAAGACCGCCGCGCGCAGCGGTGCTGTAGGTTGCGTCCGCAAATGGTAGATAGGACGGCAACTCTGGCATGGAACGCATACTGGTCATAGAGGACGAAGGGGACATCAGACAGGTTCTCGAATACAACCTGCGGCAGGCCGGCTACGACGTGACGGGAGTGGAGCGAGGGAACGCGGGTCTCGCGCTGGCGCGCGAGAGGCCTCCCGATCTGGTTGTGCTTGACCTCATGTTGCCGGACATTCCCGGTCTGGACGTTTGTCGTGCGATGAAGGCAGATGCTCGGCTGCGCAAGGTGGCTGTGATCATGCTGACCGCCAAGGGCAGCGAGATCGATCGCATTGTCGGCCTCGAGCTGGGCGCAGACGACTACGTGACCAAGCCCTTCAGTGTGCGCGAGGTCCTGCTGCGCGTGCAGGCCGTGCTCCGGCGATCGTCGGCTGGCGGTGGGCCCGACCCAGTGGAGCCCGTGGTCTTCGGCCGGTTGCGCATCGACCACACCGCGCATCGCGCCTGGGTGGACGACCGCGAGGTCGCGCTTACGGCTCTGGAGATGAGGCTGCTGTGGACCCTGTATCAGCGGCGCGGTCGCGTGCAGTCGCGTGGCACTCTGCTCGACGATGTTTGGGATGCCGATCCCGAGAACAACACCCGCACCGTGGACACCCACGTCAAGCGTCTGCGTGAGAAATTGGGAACGGCCGGCGACTACGTCGAGACCGTGCGTGGGGTGGGGTACCGGTTCGCGGCCCAGCCCGAGGATGGGTCGTGAAGCTGGGCATTCGGGCCAAGCTCTTCGCCGCGTCCCTGGCCCTCATCGTGGTCTCGTTGGCCGCTGGTGAGCTGTATCTGCGGCCGGCCATCGAGGGCGATCTGGTGGCGCGCATTCGCGCCGACCTGTCGGCTCGCCTGTCCCTGGTCGCGGAGCAGGCACGAACCCTGGCCGCGACGGGCGAGACGACGAATGTCGCATGGGACGCCCTGGCCGATCGCCTGGGTCCGCTGGCACATGCGCGCGTGACTTTCATCGACGGGCAGGGTGTGGTGAAGGGCGATTCCGAGCTGTCGGGGCCGGCTCTTGAGCAGGTTGAGAACCATCGCAACCGACCGGAAGTCAAGGCAGCCTTGGCCGGTCAAAGCACCGACGAGATCCGGTTTTCCGCTACGCTCCGGCGGCGCTTGTTGTACGCGGCCACGCCGGTTCTGGGCGTGGGAGGTATGGTGGCGCGGCTGAGCCTGCCGCTGGCGGAGGTCGACCAGGCCGTCGCGCGGCTTCGCACCATTCTCATTGCAGGAGGGCTGGTGGCGCTTCTGGCAGCGGTGATGATGTCAAGCGGTGCGGTCGTGCTCCTGTCGCGTGCGCTCCGCCGTGTGACGGTCATCGCCCGCCGCATGTCTGCGGGAGAGCTCGATCTGCGCAGCCGCCTCGACACTCGCGACGAGGTCGGTGATCTCGGTCGGGCACTCGATCATCTGGCCGAGAACCTGTCGCGCTCTTTGCGCGAGTTGCGTGATGATCGTGATCTTCTGGGCCGGATTCTCGAGGCCATGCGCGAGGGTGTGCTTGTGCTCGACAGCGAGCGGCGCATCCTGCTCTTCAACGGGTCGCTGCGAGAGATGCTGGTCCTCGACACGGCCGCGTTGGGCCGCCCTGCCATCGAGGTGGTGCGCAACGCCGAGCTGCAAGTTTTGGTGGACGCGGCCATTGCGGGCCAGGAGCCAGTCACCGGCGAGATCGAGGTGGCGGGTCTACGGCCGCGGCGCTTGTTGGTTCATGCCACGCGCCTTCTGGGCGAGCCCCGCTGCGTGCTGGTGGTTCTCTTCGACGTGACCGAGGTACGGCGCCTGGAGATCGTACGCAAGGACTTCGTGGCCAACGTGTCGCACGAGCTGCGCACACCCATCGCGGCCGTGATGTCCGCGGCTGAGACCCTGCGCACAGCGGCCCGGGCCGACCCGGCGGCGGCCGGGGCGTTCGTTGAGATTATCGAGCGCAACGCCCGTCGGCTGGGAGATCTGGTGCAGGATCTCTTGGACCTATCACGGATCGAATCCAAGCAGTTCCGCCTGGCGGCAGACACGTTCGATCTTGCTGGCGTGGTGACGAGAACCCTGGAATTCTACGAAGAGCGAGCCCTGCAGAAGCGAATGCGAATGACCGCGGCGCTGCCGGCCGTTTTGCCGGCTGTGCGTGGCGACGCCACCGCGCTGGAAAGGGTGCTGTCCAACCTGATTGACAACGCGGTCAAGTACTGTCCCGAGGGCGCGTCCATCGTGGTGGCAGCCGAGGACCTGGGTGGAAAGCTCCGCGTGACGGTCACCGACGACGGCCTGGGCATCGAAGCCCGCCACCTGCCGCGGCTCTTCGAGCGCTTCTATCGCTGCGATCCGGGCCGCTCGCGCGCCATGGGCGGGACCGGACTGGGCCTGTCCATTGTCAAGCACCTGGTGGAAGCCATGGGGGGAACGGTTCAGGTCGAGAGCACGCCCGGCCAGGGCGCGCGATTCAGCTTCACCATCCTCACTGCGGGGTAGCGGGGCGGGAGAACTGCGCCGGATCAAGCGCGAAACCCGATTCGTGCAACGCTTGCATGACGTTTAGGAGGCGGAACCTGGAAAAGCCACGAAGTTCGATCAGGCTGCGACAGAGCCAGTTTGGCGGTGGACTGCGACCGTTCGTTTCCATCAGGTAAACACCCCGCTTTCCCGGATCATCTCCATTTGCTTCTCAGGCAATCGACATTCAAGATGGCCCTCATGAATCACCTGGGACTTGCGCTCCAATGCGCGAGGTGAGCGTCGGTGAACGCCTCGACCAGTACCAGCTAACCGACGTGCTGGCGCGCAGTGGAATGGCGTCCATCTTCAAAGCCATCGACAGCGCAACCGGGGCCACTGTGGTGCTGAAGATCCCACACCCGCAATTCGAGAGTGACGTGGTGTTTTACGAGCGTTTCCGGCGCGAGGAAGAGCTGGGCCTGCGCCTGGAACATCCCAACATCGTGCGTGTGCTGCGGCCGAAGCAGAAGAGCCGCATGTACATGGTGATGGAATATGTCGAGGGAAAGTCCCTGCGCGCTCTCATGCAGGGGAGCAAGCCGATGGCCAGCGAGACCGCGCTTGGCCTGGCCATCCCGGTGTGCGAGGCCCTGGCCTACATGCACGAACGCAAGGTCGTTCACCGTGACATGAAGCCGGAGAACATCCTGGTCACCGCCGCCGGCTGCCCCAAGATCCTGGATTTCGGCATTGCCTTCGACGCTTCGGCGCGACGTCTGACCTGGGCCGGCCTGTCCAACACCATTGGCACCCCCGATTACATGGCGCCGGAACAGATTGGCGGGCGGCGCGGCGATGCCCGCACCGACGTGTACGCGCTCGGCACCATCTTGTACGAGATGCTGACGGGAGAATTGCCCTATTCCGCCGCCAATCCGCACGCGCTCCTGCGCGCCAAAGCCAACGAGGATCCAACTTTGCCCAGCTACTACGTGCCGGGCCTCGATCGAAGGCTGGAGGCCATCTTGCTCAAAGCCCTCGAGCGCTCGCCGCGCGATCGCTACGCCGGGGCGGCCGAATTGTTGGCCGACCTCCGCAATCCCGCGGCGGTGCCGCCCTACGACCCGGAGAAGGGCCGTGTGCGGCGCCGCTTCTCGGTGCCACGACGGCTGCTCATGCCCCTGGTCGTCGTGTTCGTGCTGGCCGGGCTAACCACGCTCATCTGGTGCAGTCACCCCCACCGAAGCGGCCCGGGCCGCGCGACCCAGGGTCGAGTTCAAAGGAGTCCCTAGCATGTCGGCTTTTCCCCTCGAACACGCGCTCAACCTGGCCTGGGTGCTGCTGGGCGCCTTCCTGGTCATGTTCATGCAGGTTGGATTCGCCATGATGGAGACGGGATTCACGCGCGCCAAGAACGCGGTGAACACTATGGCCATGAACATGATCATCTATCCCGTGGGGGTGCTGGGCTTCTGGTTGTGCGGCTTTGGTCTCATGTTGGGGGGAGTGCACGGCTGGCCCACGCTGGGCGCTGCTCTGGCCCCCGCGCACGAGCTCAGCCTGAACATTGGCCAGCACAGCTACGGGATCATTGGCGCCGGCAAATTCGCCTTAGTTTCGGTTGCCAATGATCCGGTCAACTTGGCCATGTTCTTGTTTGCCGCCATGTTCATGGACACGGCCGCCACCATTCCCACTGGCGCCATGGCCGAACGCTGGAAGTTCTTGCCTTTCCTTGCCTACGGCCTGTTCATGTCCATGTTTCTGTACCCGCTCTATGGCAACTGGGTGTGGGGCGGCGGCTGGCTGGCCCAGTTGGGTGTCAACCTGGGCCTCGGGCATGGCCATGTCGACTTTGCCGGCTCGTCGGTGGTGCACATGACTGGGGGGGTGACCGCCCTGGCGGGCGCGATCGTCCTCGGCCCGCGCGTGGGCAAGTACCGGCGCGACGAAACGGTCGCGGCCATTCCCGGCCACAATCTGCCCATGGCCATGGTGGGCACGCTGATCCTGGCTTTCGGCTGGTTCGGCTTCAACACCGCCTCGACCCTGAACGCCACTGACGGTCGCATTGCCATCGTGGCCAGCAACACACTGCTTTCTTCGTCGGCCGGCGCCATCGCAGCCCTGGCCACCGCCTGGTATTTGTCGCGACGGCCCGACATCGGCATGGCCTGCAACGGCATGCTGGGTGGGCTGGTGGCCATCACCGCGCCCTGCGCCTTCGTCGGTCCTGCCGCCGCTGTGCTGATCGGCGCCCTGGCTGGACCGTTGGTTTTTCTGGTGGTGGCCTTGCTCGAGCGCCGCGTGCGCATCGACGATCCGGTGGGCGCGGTTGCGGTTCACGGCGCCTGCGGCGCCTGGGGCGCATTGGCCCTGGGGCTGCTGGCCGATGGCAGCTATGGCGAGGGCTGGAACGGTGTCGCCGGCCCGGTACGCGGTCTGTTGTTCGGCGACGCTCGCCAGTTCTTGGCGCAATTGATTGGCGTGGTCTGCAATGCGATTGTGGTTTTCGCGCTGGCCTACGGGTTCTTCCGTCTCCTCGATAGGACCATGGGCAACCGCGTGCCATCCGAGGTGGAGTGGACCGGGCTCGACTCCTTGGAAATGGGCTCGCAAGCGTACCCGCACGCGTAGGGATACCAGGCGGCTCAGGGACCTGGCCCCGAAGCGCACCCCGCGACCCGCACCGGATCAAGCACAACGCCCGAGTCCCGCAACACCTGCATGACGTCGAGCAGACAGAACACGCCAAAGCCACGAAGTTCGAGCAGGCTGCCGTAGGTCCAATCCCCGCGGTGAGCGGGGCCTGGGTCTTGTTGCCGAAGGGCATTGCTGGTGCGCGTGTGCAGCCGGTCGCCAAATCGCTCAACAAGCTCGGCCGGTGAGGGTATCGATCGAGCGAGAAACTCCGGCGGCAAGAACTCTCGGTAGGCCGCGACGGGACGAAAACCCGTCAGCGCGAAGAACGCCTCTGCGAAACGGGCGGTGTCTCGTGCGCGCTTCTCGTGGCGTTTGATAGCGTTGGGAGGAGTCATCCCAATCTCGGCCTAGTCGCGTGGGGAGGTTTTGGAAACCCTTCCAGGGTTCCCGCGTCAGAGAGCGTCGTGGCCGCGTTCCCCTGTGCGGATACGGATGGCGTCGACCACGGGACTGACGAAGATCTTGCCATCCCCGATCTCGCCCGTGCGTGCGGTAACCTGAATCGCCTCTACGATCGGCTGCACCATGTCGTCCTCGACAACCATCTGGATACGGATCTTGGGGACGAAGTCGACGACGTAGGCCGAGCCGCGGTATACGTCCTTCTTGCCACCCGTGCGGCCGAAGCCCCTGACCTCCGACACGGTCAGGCCCCGCGCGCCCACTTGGTGCAGCCGGTCCTTCAATTCATCCAGTTTGAATGGCTTGATGATGGCTTCGATGTTCTTCATGCAATTGGCCTTTCTCTCAGCTACCTCCCTCCTGTCTTCCCGGCCCACGAAGTACCCGTAACGGACCCGGTGCGGGCGGGGAGCTCTGGAGGGAACACTCCCCGCCCGCGCCGGGTAAACACCGACTAGAAATAGGCCAGAAAGGCAACTAGGCCCGTGAACTGGTTCTTGCGGGCCGCGCTGCCCTTGCTAAAGAGCTCCTGGTTGGCGAAATCCCCGCGCAGCTCCAGCCTGGTCTCAAAGTGCTTGGCCACGGTCAATCCGCCCATCAGGGTGCCTTCGTAGAGGACCGCATCGCCCGCGTATGCCGTGGCGGGCGCCGTGGCGGGGAATCCCGAGGTGTAGCCGCCACTCTTGCTCGACACCAACTCGAACCTTGCCGCCGCATTGAAGAGCTCGGTGAAGGCGTACTTACCCATGACCGCCGCGCCGACCCAGTACGGGGTGCCGACCTTCAAATAGTCGATGTTCAGGCCGACCGATGCCTGGGCAATGTCTTTGGTGACCACGCCGTCGAGAAGAATGGTGGTGTCACCGCCTGAGCCAGTCGTCACCTCCTTGCCGATGTAGGTGGTGATCGAGGCGCTCAGGCCGGAATCGGGCGGCGCATAGGTTGCGTTGGCGCCAAAGGTCTTGCCAATGTTGTTGTCTGGGTCGTTGTTCCAGCCATTGACCAGACTGGCCTGCAGCTTGAGCGAGGGGTCCACCGTGATGTTTGCGCGCAGACCTGTGTGCAAAAGGGGAACGCCGTAGAACAACATCGAGCGGCTGTAGAGCCAGTTCTTGTTGGACTCGATGACTTCGGCACTGGCGGTGGTCACAAAACGACCAGCGTCGAGGGTCAGCCACTTCGTGGCCTTGATCGTGGCGAAAGCCTGTTGCACCAGAAAGTCATTGCCGTACTGACTGGCAGATAGAAGGCCTGCAGCGCTGGTTCCGCCGCTGGCTGCATTGATGATTGCGGCCGTGTGGCCAGCCCCCAGGTCCATGCGAAAAGCGACATATTCCGTATCAGCCCCTACGCCCAGCTTGGCGTAGTTGAGGGAAAAGCTGTTGGCCGCCACGTCGAACTGACGGGGTGCCCCCGGACCCTGGAGCGACGGCTTCCCGGTGAAGTTGTACATGTAGTAGGCGTCCACGAGGGCCTCCCAGGTAAATGCGACAGGCGGAGCCGCAACGGGCGCTGCCGGTGCGGGCGCTGCGGCCGCTGCGACTGGTGCCGCTGGCTCTGCCGGAGCTGGCGTGGCTGACGTCGCCGCCGGCTGGGCGGGCGTTACGGCTGGCGCCTCGACCGGCGTTGGCTCCTGCCCGAAGGCTACCAGCGGACTCAACCCAATTGCGAAAACGAAAACCGAAGCGATCGAATTGCGCATGTTCTTCTCCTTGATTGCGAACACCGAACGAAGAAAAGCAGATGCCGATCGGCGCTGCAATAGGGTCGGGCGTGTATTTGCCGCGGTTTAGCCGGCCCGAAACCGCATGGAAACCCACCGTTCTTGCCTGCGTTTCTTCGGCCGGCGAGGTGTCGCAGGGACGGGTTGATTTCGTTCGCGTGCGCTCCCGAATTCCGTTCCAAGTTGATCATCGGCGTTTCGGCCTGCCCTCGTTTGCACACTCTTGCTGGTCCTTCTCGGGGCAGCGTGCGCGCAGGCAAATCATGTTGGTGGTTTGAAAGGCCAACCGGTCATAGAAGGTCAGGGCCAGGCGGTTGCGGCGATCGGCCAGCAGTTGCAGGCGCGCCAGGCCGTTGGCTCGCGCCCAGTGGGCGATGGCGGCCATCAATGATGTTCCGATGCCGGCCCCGCGCAAATCTTTGCGCACCACCACGTCTTCGATCAAGCCGGAACGCGCCCCTTCGGCTGTGGACACCACCGTCTGTACGGTGGCCATTCCGACGACTTCTCTTTGCCTTTCAGCCACCGCCACGTAGGCGCGGCCGCGACGGACGGCGCCCAGAAGTAGGCGCAGACCGCGGGCGTGTCGGTCTGGCCTCACCGCGAAGTCGGTCTCGATGGAGAATAGCTGGCAGAGAAGCTCCACCAGCGCCGGCAGGTCGGTGATTCGCGCGGGCCGGACTGTGAGTTTCACCGCTTCCGGCCCGATAGAGGGTTGGGTGTGGGCTCTCCGCATCATAGGACTGTGCGCACGCGATACTCGCCGCCGATCACCAGGTATTCTTCTTCGCCCTTGAGGATGCTTTCGGGCAAAAGGCGGCTGAAGAAGAGTATCTTCACCAGCGGCACGCGCACCTGCCAGACGGTGGAGCCGAACTCAAAGGCCCGTTCCGCATCCGGAATGAACGAGCATAGGTTGTTCAGGCGCACGATGCGTTCGCGCCGATCGACAATGCAGAGTGTGTGATAGTCGTCTGGATCGCACGTTCCACGGTAGAGTTCAAACCAGCGCTCGCCCGTGTGTTGTCGCGTCAGCTCGTACTGGCAGAACGCATACAGCACGTCGAGCTGTGAGTTGATGGCGTTGGTGCGCTCGCTGCCCTTCATGCGGTCGGTGGCAAAGGCCATCTGATCTTCCGGGTTGTCGTCCCGCAGCTTGCCGCGATGGAAAGTTGGCGGAATCCCGATGCGGCTCTCCACCCACGCCTTCAGCACCGCCCCTTCCACGGAATTGGAATCCACGCCCCAGCCACGCAAGAAACGCAGGTAGCTGTTGCGCAGGCTTTTGCGCGCGTTGTGCGTGTGGTCGCCGTCCCACTGATGCAGGAGGAATTTAACCGACATGTATTCGTTGAAGATCCGCGCGCGATCAGTCGCATCGTCGATGGCGTCGAGCTTCTCGAAAAGAAAGCGGTTGGAATGCCGCACGCCCTGGATCTCGAACGGGCGGGGAGCCTCGTTGAATTCCAAGCTGGCCAGCAGCCAGGCAGGCAGATCGCATAGATTCCAGGTGCGCCGCATTCACATCACCACGGGCTGTCCGTGCCCAAGCGGCGAGCGTTCGACCAAATGCCCCGACAGATCCTGGATTTCGTACAGGAGCGCAGGCGCGAGCTTGCGCACCCAGTGTTCGGGAAGCTGCGCGGGGCCGTAGAAAGCGCCGGCGATGGCGCCCGCGATTGCACCGGTGGTGTCTGCGTCCCCGCCCTGGTTCACGGTGGCCACCAGGCATTCTTCAAAGCTGTGCGTGGACAAGAAGTGGTGGAGAACGGTCTGCATGGTGTCGACCACATATGCGGTGGCCAACCCACGAAAAGGCGAGAAACGGAAAGGTGGGAATTTCGCGACCACGTCTTCCACCTTGCGCTGCAAGCGTTCACGCGGCTGGCCGGTGCAGCCCATGTGAATGAGTCGCCCGATCAATACACAAGCGGCATCGGACAGGGGATGGTTGTGCGTGATGTGGCCTTGCTCCACGGCCCAGCGTTCAAGCAGGCGGCCGTCGGCCAGCGTGGCCAGGGCGACAGGGGCCACGCGCATGGCCGCACCATTGCCTGCATCGCCCTCATTGAACGGACCGGCCAGGGTCCCGTGGTTGATGTAGCGGGCGATGCCGCGACGGCAGGTGTTGCCCACGTCGACCGGCCAACCTTTGAACCACGCTGCGAATCGCTCGGCAATGTCTGACGGTGACCAGCCCACCGCCGCCAAGGATCGGGCGATGCACAGGGACATCTGGGTATCGTCGGTGACCTCGCCTGGCTTCAACCTTAGCCAGCCACCACCAACAATCTTGCGAAGCACCCCATACTGCGCGCGGATCTCCGATTGCGTGCAGAACTCGACTGTGGCACCCAGGGCGTCGCCCAGCGCCGAACCAAGGAGGGTTGCATAGGCACGTTCACGGACGTCAGCCAGCGCGTCGGGCGAGGGGCAAGCTCCGGTGGGCAGCACCGGCGTGCCTCACAGATAGGAGAAACCCACCGGCGACAGGTCTTGCTGGCGTTGCAAGAGCGCGTTCACCAGCTCGTCGAAAAGCCGCGTCGTGCCCCGGTAACCGACGTGGAGAATGCGGCCGGCCCCCAGACGATCGTGAATCGGAAATCCGATGCGCAGCAGTGGGATACCGAGAGAGTGCGCGAGTCGGTACCCCTTGCTGCTGCCCATGAGCAGATCGGGCTTGAGGCGCTCGCAGGCGGCGCCGATGGACTCGAAGTCGGTGTCGTCGAGCACCTCGTCCACCGAGCCAACCGGCAGGGTGGCCAAAGCCTCAGGCAAGGCGCGGTTGCGCGCGCCGGTTGCGCAGAACACCGGGCGCGCGCCGATCTCCAGCAGAAATCCCGCCAGCGCTGCCACGAACTCCGGATCACCGTAGAGACCCACACGCGCGCCGAAAACGTACTTGTGTCCATCGGCATAGGCGTCGAGCAGCCGGCCGCGCTCGCCCAGCAGCCAGGCCGGCCGGCCCGCGCCAGTCACGTCAGCCAGAGCTTGAATCATGGCGTCGGTGGCACGAACCCCGATGGGCAAGCCCAGAACGCGCGCGGGCGCACCGCGATCGGCCAGCAGTTTGCTGGCGCGCGGAGCGCGGCCGGTCAGGGTCAGATCGATGCTGGCGAGCGCGCGGGGCATGGACGCGATGTCGACCACGCGGGTGCCCCCATCAGGTAGCGCGCGATACTGATCCAGGATGACTCCATCCAGGCGATCTGCGTAGTCGGGCAGCAGGGTGGCGGCTACGTCGAAGCCGGCAACGATCTCGCGCAGATGGCGCAGATCCGCGGGCGACACCAGGGGCGGCAGTAGGTTCACTGCGCGCAGGGGCGTGCCCTGGTTGCAGGCCAACGCCTTGACCAGGGCATACACCATGGAGTGAAACCCCTCGACGTGGCCGTCCCTGTAGCTGGGAGTAGCCGCATGAACCAGGGGCAGGGCACTGCCTGTGCGGGTGCGATACCGTTTCAGCAAAAGCGGCACATCGTCGCCGATGGTCTCGGCCAAACAGGTGGTGGCCACGGTTACCAGCTCTGGATGATACTGGTGGAGCACGTTGTCGAGGGCCCGACCCAGGTTGTCCTCACCACCGAAAACCGTCTGCGCTTCGCCAAAGCTGCTGGATGCCACGTCCATGGGCTCGCGAAAGTGGCTGATGAGGTAGCGACGGATGTAGGTCGCGCAACCCTGCGCCCCATGCAGCACGGGAATCGCGCCGCGCACGCCAGCGGTAGCCAAGGCCGCGCCCAGAGGCGCGCACAGCGTGCAGGGGTTAACTGTGGCATCGGGCTTTGCCGAGCTGTGCACGTTTGGAGCAGTTGTCTTCGCAGCGGCGCAGCTCATCGCTAGTCTCCCATTGCTGTTGTAACCGTTCGCCTTCGGCGCGGCATGAGATTCCAGATGGGGCTGGTGGCGGTGGCGCGCACCTCGCGCGCGAAGGCCAATGCGCCCTCGAATCCGGCCAGGGCAATCTTGCGCTCGTGGTTGTGGTCGCAAAAGCCGATGCCCAGTTTGTAGGCAATGGGGCGTTCTTTCACGCCGCCGATGAAGACGTCCACATCCTGCTCGACCAGAAACGACGCCAGCTCCAGCGGGTTGGTGTCGTCCACGATGACCGTGTTCTCATCGCACACGGCCTGCAGTTCTTCGTATTCCTCGCGGCTGCCAGTCTGGGTTCCGGCCAGCACCACCGACACGCCTAGTTGGCGAAGCGCCCGCACCAGCGAGAACGCCTTGAAGGCCCCTCCCACGTACAGCCCCGCGCGTTTGCCGGCCAGGTGCTGCTTGCAGGCGCGCAGATCGGGGAGCACACGGCTGATTTCGCGACTAACCAGGGCGCGGGCCCGCCCCATGACTTCTGGGCTATCCATGCGTTCGGCCGTGCGATAGAGCGCGTCGGCCGTGTCCTCGATGCCGAAGAAGGAAACGCGAATGAAGGGAATGCCGTAGCGTTCTTGCATCGCTTTCGCCAGCGGGGTCATGGAGCCCGCGCACTGCACGACGTTCAGACGCGCGCCATGGGCGCGGCGGATCTCGTCGACGCGGCCGTCGCCGGTCAGCACCGAAACCACCTCGATGCCCATTTCCTCGAAGTACTTACGTATGATCCAGCTCTCGCCGGCCACGTTGAAATCGCCGAGCAGATTGATCGAGTGCGGCGTGACCCCAGCCGTGTCGCCCGTGCCAATGAGCGCAAGCAAGGCGCCACAGGCAGCGTTGTAGCCGTCGCGCTTGGTGCCGCGGAAGCCCTCGGCCAGCACGGGGATCACCGGGATTCCCACGTCGACCTCCACCCGCTTGCACACCGCCGGCACATCGTCGCCGATCACGCCCACGATGCAGGTTCCGTAGACAAAGGCGGCGCGAGGCACGTGCTGGGCGATGAGCCGACGCAGGGACGCTTCCAGACGTTGCTCGCCGCCGAACACCACTTCGCGCTCGCGCATGTCAGTCGAACAACTAATGCGATGAAGCTCTGGCCCCGAGGACAAGGCGCCACGAATGTCCCAGGTGTAGGCCGCGCACCCCACGGGACCGTGCACCAGATGAAGCGCGTCCGCGATGGGATAGAGCACGACGCGCGAGCCGCAGAAGGTGCACGCCCGCTGGCTGACCGATCCGGCCGCGCTCGCCTTGTTGCAGTCGAGTGCGACGACTGCATCACGACTATTTCGCACCACCTGGGCACGGCGTTCCTTCAGCAGATCGAAGCTCATGGTGCACGCTCCGGGCGGTGACTGCGAATTTGCACCAGGCCGCGACCGAGACGCGGCAAGGGCACCTCAGCCGAACGGGCCGGGTTGGCGAAGTGGGCGTGCGCGTCGGCGAGCGCCTGTCCGTAGCGGCGGTCGCGTTCGGCCTCGTTCATAAATGGGCTCTGCGTTTCCATTCGCTGTACCTCGATTCCGAAACGCCGAAGCACGTGCAGGCGGTGGACCGCCATCACCCGCGGATCGAAGACGACCCCGAAACGCGCGAAGAGATCCTCCGCGCAGTCGAGGTGTGTCAGTTCTTCGGCCAGGCGCATGACAATCACATCAGCAGCGGCTCGAAGCTGAATGCCTTCTTTGAGCAGGTCCGACCGCAAGCCTCGCAACCAATGCAGTTGTCGGGGTTCTTCACGCTGGCGAACATCTTGGCGGATTCCTCTTCGTCCACTTCCTTGGGCGCCAGCACCTCGTGGGCACAGATCTTCATGCAACGGCCGCAACCAATGCATTTGTTGTCGTCGACGGTCTTGACGAACCGGGGTGTCCATTCCTGCCGTCCACGAGTGATTCCAGTGATGTAGGCCATAGAACTCTCCTCTCTGTCATGCGGTTGGGTCGGGCGAGAAAACGGGTGGGACCGGCAGCAAACCCATGGCCTTGCGCAGCCAGGGCGCGGGATGCCCGCGCAAGACCCCCTGCAGGCGTTGCACAATTTCAGCGACGGGCGTTGTGGCAGTGGTCTTGATCGGATGAATGTGCCGGGCGACCAGCTTGGCAGCGGCGGGCCCGCCGATCTGCGCGGTGCACACGATCGCGCAATCCAAGAGCAGATTGGTGCGCGCAACGATTCGATCCTCCTGACCATCCAGGTTGGGAATGCTGCGGTGGCCCAGGCAGCGCGCCTTGTCCGGGTCCACTTCCCAAACGAAGAACGCCTCGCTGCTGCCGAAGTGGCAGTCGACAAGATTCCCGTCGCTGCTGGTGAACGCAACTTTCATGGAGGATCTCCTTTCAGCGCATCATTTCGAAGAAGCGGTCCTCACAAGTCTCATCCTTGATGTCGATGAACTTGTTGCAGATTTCCGTCACCATGTTGATGACGCCCTGGTAGCCGATGATGGGGCGGCGGTGCAGGTTGACCCGGTCGAAGATGGGGAAGCCGAAGCGGAAGAGCGGAATCTTGGCATCGCGCGCGGCAAACTTGCCGTGCGTCTCGCCGATCATGGCGTCCACCGGATCCGTCATCAGCAACGAGCGCAGGTGCCACAGGTCTCGGTTCATATAGATCTTGCCGGCCTTGCCGTAGGGCGAGCCGTCGAGCAGGGCTCGCAGCTCTCGTTCGAGCTTCTTGGAGCCCTTGGAGCACAGCAGATGCACGGGAGTTGCGCCCATCTCGAGCAAGAACGCGACGAAACCGCCAAGGTTGTCTGGGTCCCCATATACGGCGAATCTCTTGCCGTGCATGTATTGATGCGCGTCGGTCATAGCGTCCACGGCGCGTCCGCGTTCGGCTTTCAGAGACGCAGGCACGGGCTTGTCGAACAGCTCGGACAGCTTGAGCATAAACGCGTCGGTCCTGGCAACTCCCAGAGGCATGGGTAGGCTTGCGTGCACGCCCGAATACTGTTCCTTGATCCACACCATGGTCTTCGATGTCGCGTAGGGCGCCACACTGAGCGTCGCCTTCCCATTGATGGAATCGGCCGCATCGTCAAGGGGAGTGCCGCCCGGATAGACGCGGTAGGTGCCGTCGTTGGGTGAGTCGAAGACCTCGGAAATGTCGGCCAGGAACGTGAAGGGAATGCCGAATTCACTGAAGATGCGCTTGTACTCTCGGTAGTTGCCGGTGTTGGCATCAAACCCCGCCAGGAAATTCAGCTTGCCGGTGCAGCGCCCCTCCATGGCCTTGCCCTCGGTCAGGGTCTGCAAGATGGCCAGCAGCATGGAATCGTAGCCGTGAACGTGCGAGCCGGTGAAAGACGGCGTGTTGGCGTGGGGCACGAGAAAGCCCGGCGGGACGCATCCCTTCTGGCGCGCATTCTTGATGAACGCGCTCACATCGTCGCCGATGATCTCGGGCATGCACGAGGTGAAGACCGCGATCATCTTGGGCTTGTACAGCGCGAGGGCGTTTTCCAGCGCCTCGTGCAGGTTGTTCTGTCCACCGAACACCGCGCCGTCTTCGCTCATGGCCGAGGACACGGCCGGGGCTGGCTCGCGAAAGTGTCGATTGAGCGTCGATCGGTAGTACGAGGCGCAGCCTTGCGAGCCGTGCACCAGTGGCAGAGTCTCGGCAAACCCGTGTGCACACAGCTCGGCGCCCAGCGGCTGACAGGCGTGCGCGGGATTCACCACCAGGGCCTGACGGGCGAAATTTTTCAGTTTGTAATCTTCGGTGTTGATCCACGCCGCCACCCGCGCTTCATCTTCCGGTGAGATGCCGGTGACCGGCTTCACTTTCAATCCCAGTTCGTTCGACATACGGCTCTCCTTGGCCAGGGTCTAATCCGACCCATGACATAGGGTTTTGATTACGATTCAGAACGGTGCTTTTACGAGCTTCCAGGTGGGGCTGTTCACCGCCATGTCAATGTCCCGCGCGAACACGGGAAAGCCCTGGTAGGCGTGGTACGGTCCTGAGTAATCCCAACTGTGCATCTGCCGGAAAGGCAGCCCCATCTTCTGGAAGAGATATTTTTCCTTGATCCCGCTGCCCACCAGGTCGGGCTTTAGCTCCTGCACGAACTTTTCCAGCTCGTATTCGCTGGCGTCGTCGTACAGGACCGTGGCGTCGGGCATTTCAGGAGACGTCCGTTCGTAGTCATCCCCGTGCGCGAATTCGTAGCCCGAGCCCACCACGACCATGCCCAGATCTTCGTACGCTCCCACGGTGTGACGGGGCCGCAGCCCACCCACGTACAACATCACCTTCTTGCCTTCCAGGCGCGGGCGATATTCGTCGAGTACGCTCTGCATGATGGGGTCGTACTTGGCGATCACCTTCTCGACATTCTCCTTGATCCGGTCATCGAAGCGTTCGGCCAGCTTACGCAGGCTCTGGCGAATCTTGGTCGGCCCAAAGAAGTTCAGCTCGATCCAGGGGATGCCGTACTTCTCCTCCATCACGCGGGCCATGTAGTTCATGGAACGGTAGCAGTGGATGATGGCCAACTTGACCTTGTGAGTGGCAGCAATCTTTTCGATCTCCCCGTCGCCGGTCCAGGTGGCCTTGACATTGAAACCGCACTCTTCCAGCAGCGGCTTGACTGACCAGACATCGCCGCCGATGTTGTAGTCGCCGATCAAGGCCACATCATAGGGTCCTGCCTCTTCAACAAATTCGCGCGTTTCGATGACATAGTCGCGAATTGTGTCGTTCGAGATGTGGTGCCCCAGGGACTGCGAAACGCCACGAAAGCCCTCGCAGTTGCAGGGTATGACCGGCAACTCCAGTTCCTGCGACATGCGTTTGGCCACTGCGTTGATGTCGTCGCCGATAAGCCCCACCGGACACTCGGACAACACCGAGATGGCCTTGGCCAATGGGAAGAGGTCCTTGACCTCTTTGAGCAGCACGGCGAGCTTCTTGTCCCCGCCGTACACGATGTCCTTTTCCTGAAAATCCGACGTCATCTGCATAGCGAAGTTGGAAACGCCGTTGATACCCGACATCAGATTGCGCCGCGTGCCCCATGAGTAATAGCCGCACCCCACCGGGCCGTGCGACACGTGAACCATGTCGCGAATCGGGCCCCACACCACGCCCTTGGCGCCGGCGTAGGCGCAGCCGCGCGCGCTCATCACGCCGGGCACGGTCTTGCGGTTCGACTTCACGCACGGGCTCGTGGCCTGGGGATCGTTGGGCGCCAGGTGAGGGGCGCGCTTGGCTTTGGCCTTTTCGGGATAGACCTGCAGCGTCCGATCGATCATGGCCTGGGTGGATTCACGCGTGATGCCGTCGACCTTTTTGACCGTTGCTTCGGACATGGTGGGCTTCCTTTCGTGTGGTTCACGCGCTGGCGGCTTTGGCCACGCCGACATTCGGGTCGTCGTCTTGGATGATGCCGAACTCCATCAGCAACCCTTCCAGTTCCTCCATCTGCAGCGGCTTGGGCACGACGAACATCTTGTTTTCTGCGATCTTGCGCGCCAACTCGCGGTACTCCTGGGCTTGCTTGTGCGCCGGCGAATACTCGATGACCGTCATCCGCCGCAGTTCGGCCCGTTGCACCTCATTGTCGCGCGGGACGAAGTGAATCATCTGTGTGCCGAGCCGCTTGGCCAAAGCATCAATGAGGTCGGCCTCGCAATCGGTATTGCGCGAATTGCAGATAAGGCCGCCCAGGCGCACCTTGCCCGAGGTCGCGTATTTCAGAATGCCCTTCGAGATGTTGTTGGCCGCGTACATGGCCATCATCTCGCCCGAGCACACGATGTAGATCTCCTGCGCCTTGCCCTCGCGGATGGGCATCGCGAATCCGCCGCACACCACGTCGCCAAGAACGTCGTAGAAGACATAGTCGAGGTCCGGCGTATAGGCGCCCTCGGATTCGAGGAAGTTGATGGCGGTGATGACCCCGCGTCCAGCGCATCCGACCCCCGGCTCGGGACCACCTGACTCGACACACTTCACGCCACCGTAGCCGACCTTGAGCACGTCGCTGAGTTCCAGATCCTCGACGGTGCCACGCTCGCGGATAAGGTCCATGACGGTGTTCTGCGCCTTGGCGTGGAGCATGAGACGGGTGGAGTCCGCCTTGGGGTCGCAACCGACGATCATCACTTTCTTGCCCAGCGAGACCAACCCGGCGACCGTGTTTTGCGTGGTGGTCGACTTGCCGATCCCGCCTTTTCCGTAAATTGCAATCTGTCTCATGGTGTCCTTCCTAGTGTGAGGCCTGGTAACGGACGCTGACCAATGCAAGCGACCTGCCAGAAGGACGACAGTACCGGCAGACGCGCGAAAGTCCGCAAGACTCGGGGACTTGCTTGCCTAAATGGCCCGAGACCTTGGGGCGCAAAACATGTCGGGGCTACATCCGCGTAGGATCCGGCCCCAGCGGCACACCCTGACGTAGGAACGGGTGGGCAGCCGGGCTGCGCTTTGTCCCAATCTTGACGATCAGGCAATTGTGCGGTCCCGTGTCAATTCCGACTGGGAACGCACCGGGCAACTTGGCTCCCGCCGCTTCGGCCAGCGTCGAGGCCACGCCCAGAAACGTCACCGCGCAACGATACACATCGAGTTTCTGAAAGCCGAATATGTATGAGTTTCGGCAGCAGAGCGGAAAAGTTGCACGGCCACGGCCACGGCCACGACTACGACCACGGCCACGACCTCCGTCTTCACCCAGCGGGTGACGGCTTCGTCGCACCAAAAGCCAAGCGCCACGGCAGGCAACGCCGTGATCTCGTGCGTTGGCGCGGGATCACGGGGGCAAGAAGATACTATCTCAGGCGACCGTGGCGTGGTCGTAGTGGCGATCTCCGATCGTGCCGTTGGGACGCGCATCGACTTGTATGCGAACTGTTTCAGCCACAGGGTAGATGGAGATGCTGCCGGCGTCGACCTCCCCGGGGCTAGCGGTGGCCATGATGGTGTCCACGACGGGTCCCACCATGTCCTCGTCGACGATGATCTGGATTCGCACCCTGGTCACGTCCTTGATGAAATAGGACGAACCACGATAGATCCTTAGCCTACCGTCGGACCCACAGCAATCCGTGACCGTCGACAGCATCATGGACTTGACCCCGAACTGCCGAATCCGTTCTTTCACGTCCTGGAGCTTGGATGGCTTGATTATGGCGTCGATCGATTTCATGGTGTCGCCTCCTCCACTCAGGAAAGCAGAGCGAAGGGGGATCGACAATGGGTCGAGGCGCGAGTTTCCGACGGATTTGCCGGGAAGCAACTGTCGCGAAACGTCCGAAACAATGGCGTGACAATCCGTTCTCAATCAGGAAGCTTCTGCCCCGTGGGACGGCGTTTGGACCGGCGACCCTCAGCCTGTGGCGAAGCTGCAAAGCCTGTGCAGAGGGTGTAGAAGGCATCCGGTGAGCATGACCAGGGCCGGCCTCATCGACGTTCTCGCTAGGAAGCTCAAGCTCCCTTGGGCGCGCACGGAGCAACTGGTAGACGAGATCTTTTCGTCCATGTCAGACGCCCTCGTGCGCGGGGAGGGCGTCGAGGTCCGGGGTTTTGGCAGTTTCAGCGCGCGCCACTGCCGCGCCTACAATGGACGCAACCCGCAGACCGGCGTGGTCGTCCACGTCAAACCCAAACGCGTCCCGTTCTTCAAGGTGGGCAGGGATCTGCGCGAGCGGGTGAATGACGCTCGCTCCACGAAAGCACCAGCAGTATCCAAACCGGGCAAGCTGGCTTGATGCCGACCCGTCAATCTACACCACATCGGGCGTTCACCTCACCTGCACACTCGCCGACGAGAGCCCATTGGCGGGCGCGGGTCCTTCAAAGCGCATGTACGGGCCATTGTGGTAGCCATGACCATTGATGTAGGGAATATGGAGCTTCTTCACGAGCTCCCCGACACGCGGGCCGGTGAAGATGACATGGAGCACGCCAACAAGACTCTTGGGCCAGCGACCCCGATGGTCGGGGAAAGGCTGCTAGGAAGTCGGGGATTGACGCCCTTCTAGCGACGACCTTGGCAGCATGGGATGTACGCAGAGGTACGGACGTCGCTAGATTGTTCCGTTGGGAACAGTTGGTTCTCTCTCTCATTGACATTGAGTTTCTGACCGGTTAACTCTTCCCGCTGGGTGAGAACTTGGCTTGACAGCAGGGCGCCTGAGCTAAAGAATTATGGTGAAGAGCGACGCAGCCGGTGTACGCGGGTGACCGGGTTCAGCCCGTCGCCCGTGGGGAAGGACGAGATAATGGAACTCAGCGCGAGAAATCAGCTCAAGGGGAAGATCACGGAGATCGTTCGTGGTGCCGTGATGGGAGAGGTCATGGTTGATGTCGGCGGCCAGACGATGACGTCTTCCATCAGCCTGTCCTCGATCGATCACCTGGCGCTCAGGATCGGTGACGCGGTTTTTGTCGTTATCAAGGCCACCGACGTGATGATCGGAAAGTAGGACCGCGCCCAAACGGTTCATCGCGTGCGGTCTGGCGGAGAGTGATGGCAACGGAGAATGCTTGCGGCGCGGACTGCAACTGCGGCGCGGGCGCGGCCTGCGGGTGCGGGTCTGGCGGCACGTCGCACAGCTCTGGCGGCGGGCATTCGCGCAGTCTTTGCCGGATCCATGGAGTCCTGGGTCTTTACCTTGCCGGGTTCATGCTCGTGCATCTTGGACTCAATGCTCTCGCAGTGCGCCCGGCGCGGTATGCATCGCTGCTAGCGTGGCTGTATGGGAGACCGGACCTCATTAAGATCTTGTCCCTGGTGCTGGTCATCCTTCCGCTGAGCGTGCAGATCACCACCGGCCTCCTTCGCGTTGTCCGTGGAGGTCTGCGTGGTCGCTGCCGCCATGGCCCCTTGCCCCCATGGGCACAAAGGATCTCCGGCCTGGTGATTCTAGTCTTCCTGGCAATTCATCTATTCCTCACCAAGGTAGTCGCTCCTTTCGACCTTGCCCGGCCGATGCCCTCGGCGTCGCATGCGGTGATTGGTCTCACTGGACCATTGACCAACCAGCTGGGCCTGGCTCTTCTGACCGTGATCGCGCTTTGGGCAGTAGGGCTTCACGTCGGGAATGGCATTCTGACCGCGCTTCGCTTCGTGGTCTCTCGTCCAAAGATGCAAGAACAACCGGCTGTGCGAGCCATCTGCGCCGCCGTCGGCCTTGTCCTCATCACAGCGGGGTTCTGCGGGTGGACCGCCTTGCTCGTTCAATCACACAGCGTGCAACCGGCCGCTCTCGCCCAGGCACAACCCCATGAGCATCGATAAACTGACGGCCACTCCCATTGGCATCATTCACAGCCCGTTTCTCCAACAAGAGGGCACACCAATTCAGCCGTATAGCGCGAAGGGCGTGGAGGGGTCAGTGGAGATGTATCCGCCCTACGCAGAAGGACTGGCCGACCTGGAAGGGTTTGAACGCATCTTGCTGGTCTATTGGTTCGACCGGGCTTGTGCGCCGAAGTTGAGTGTTCTTCCCTACCGGGACACCCGGGAACATGGTTGGGAACCTCGGCGTGAGGTGGATCACGGCGGAGGATTGACCATGTCCAGCCTCAGAGCATCGAGAAAGGTGATGATCGCGGGTTCGAGGGTCGGATCAAAAGAAACCAGGAATCGCTCGGCATCTCCCATCGTCAAGGTGCTGCCCGTTGGAAGCCCCGCCGTGCGGTGAGCCTCGATAACAGACGTGAGCCCGCCGTAGGTGCCACCGTGGCCGAAGGGGAGCGTGAACGCAACCCCTCGCAGATCAGGGGTCTTGAATGCCCCGAAGAGATTCGGAGTCACAATGGGGTCGGGCGGCGGTGTGGCAGGAATGGCATCGCTGTACTTCCCAGTCTGTCGGAACTCACTCGCAAGCAAGAATGGAATTCCATCCGAGCGGCCCGGGTCGGCGGTGTGGTCCTGGCGCCCAGTCGGAAATCGCAGATTGTGAAACGAACCATCGGTCAGGCGGGGCCCATAGTGGCACTGGGCGCATCCAGCGGTAAGGAACGCCAGAAGACCGTCCTTCTGCTGTGCCGTGAGCGCATCGAGTTGACCGCTGGCATAGGCGTCCAGCGGACTCTCGGTCACCCGGAGACTTCGCAGGAAAGCCGCGATCGACTTTCCCATGTTCACCAGCACGCGGGTGACGGCGTCCTGATCTGCTGGTGCCATGGCTTCCCACTCCGGGGTGCCGGGCATGCCTGTGGCGGGGAACCTGGTTGTGTCGTCGAGTGGTGGCCGTTCGAGCTGGTCAGGTGGCGGTGGCCAATGCCCTCGGCAGTGGACTGTTGCAGTCGCCCGCATTTCTCCCATTTCTGCCGAGGATCGCGCGGGTCCTCCTGGGTGAAGACTTGCGTCTCGACAGTGCGCCTGCTTTCTGGTGTGGCGAGCCCACGGCGTTGTCGCATGTGGTGGCCCACCTGGATCGCCTGATGATTCGGCCCGCGTGGCGCGGGGCCGGGCCAGCGATGGGCGTCGGGAAGCGGCTGCGCGGGGATGACCGGGAGGAGTTTCTTTCCCTTTTGCGCGCCCATCCCGAGCATTTCGTTGCGCAGGAACTTGTGTCTCCGGGTCACACACCGATCTTGAGTGGGGCCGACCTGGTGCCGCGCCCGTCGGTGCTGCGAGGCTACGCGGTCTTGGCCAAAGGCGACTACCTGGTCATGCCAGGGGGACTCTCCCTGGCCGCCGCCGACGCAAACGCCCCGATCATCGCCGTGGCCGAGGGTGCGCTGGCCAAGGACTTGTGGGTGCGTAGCGAAGGTCCCGTCGGGCATTTCAGTTTGATGCCACCCGCCACGCATTCCGTGGAACTGTCGCGCGGAGGCGCCGATCTGCCGAGCCGCAGCGCCGATAATCTCTTCTGGCTGGGGCGCTATGCCGAGCGGGCCGAGGCCATGGCTCGTCTCGGACGCCACCTGCTTGGACGTCTGGCTGACGTAGGCGATGCAGGCTTCACGTCGTCGCCATCATCCGCGCTGGCGACCATGTTCGAAGTGCTCCTCAGTGCCTGAGGGGTAAGTCTCCGTGCTTTGCGCGAGACACCGGGTCCCGACGCTCAAGAAACTACACTGTCGTTGGATCCGGCGTGGGAGGGACGCGTTCGCGTAGGGCCGGGTTCTGGGAGGTGTTTCGACCAGGCCCCGACGCTCGTCGCAACTTTTCCAGGTCGACGTGAAAGCGCTCCACCCGAAGTCCCATGATCCGCTCCGAAATCCCCAGCTTGCGCGCCGCTTCGGCCATGTTGCCCCGGGCGCTCTTGAGCGCCTCCACGATCATCTCGCGCTCCACGCTGTCGAGGGTTGTGCGCAGCTTGCCCCGCATGGGCGTATGGCTCGCCTCTGCGGTCTGCAGTGTTGGCGGTAGGTGGTGGCCGTGGATGACACCGTCGGTGGACAGCAGGACCGCGCGTTCGATCACATTCTGCAATTCGCGCACGTTGCCCGGCCAGTGATAGGCGACCAGCATGTCGATGGCAGGCGTGGAAATCCGGCGCACGGGTTTATTGGCTGCCTTGGCGAAGCGCACGACAAAATGGTCAGCCAACTGCAGGACGTCGGTGCGGCGATCGCGCAGCGGTGGGACATAGAGGGGGAACACGTTCAGCCGGTAGAACAGATCCTCGCGGAATTGGCCCTGCTGCACCAGTTGCTCCAGGTCGCGGTGGGTCGCGGCTATGATGCGAACGTCCACGTGCAGAATCTCGTTGCCACCCAGACGCTCGAACTCCTTCTCTTGCAACACGCGCAGCAGTTTGACCTGCGTGGCCAGCGGAAGATCGCCGATCTCGTCGAGAAAAAGCGTGCCTCCGTTGGCCAACTCGAAGCGGCCCTTGCGCCGCGCGACCGCGCCAGTGAATGCGCCGCGCTCGTGGCCAAAGAGTTCACTCTCCACCACGCCGTCAGGCAGGGCGCCGCAGTTCACGCGCACAAACGGCTTGTCGGCGCGTGGGCTATTGTAGTGGATGCACTGGGCGACCAGCTCTTTGCCTACCCCGCTCTCGCCGCGGATCAAGGCCGTGGTCGGACTGCCGGCCACTTGCGCGATCTCAGCCAGCACGCGGGCCATCGCGGCCGAGTTTCCGATGATGTTGGCCGGTCGAAACCGCTGGGCCAGCTCGCTTTGCAGGCGCGCGTTTTCGCGCTCCAGGGACTCATACTGCTCGCGCGCCGCCTGCCGCATGCGCACTGCCTGCGCGAGCATGGAGGCGATGATGGTCAGCAGACGAACATCCTCGTCGAGCGACACCTCTTCGCTGGACAGCCGGTCCACGCTCAGCGCGCCCACGACCTCCTTGCCGTTGATGATGGGAACGCAGATGAAGGAAACCTTCCCACTTTCGCTGGTGCGGTTCCGCCGGCGGGCGCGTGTACGATCGAGAAACAGTGGCTCATCGACCACGTCGGGTACGATGGCGGGCTCGCCGGTGGCGATCACCCTGCCCGTGATCCCCTCGCCAAGCGCGTAGCGGCCACGCTCCATCTCGTGCGGGCTGAGCCCAAAGGCGTCCTCGATGACGATGGCCCCGGTGGCGCGATTGAGAATCGTGATGGTCCCGCGCAACATGCCCATCCGGGCGGCCATCCTCTGCAAGACGGGCCCGGTGACCTCGTTAAGGGCCACCGTTCGGGTGAGTTCTTCGCTCACTTCTAGAAGAAGGTCCAGGTCTTGCCTGCCACGCGGAAGGGAATTTTCCACTAGTTTGTTCATCTTGGATCGTGCTGTTGCGTCTGCTGACACGTTCATCTTAGCCGCTCCGGCCAGCTCGCGCGCCCCGCAGATGCGCAGCTCAAACGAATTTTACCCAAAGAAAGTGCCTGCGGAACCTGGCGTACCCTGGGTGGCGTACGGACGGTTACCTGGTGGACACGCGGTGGTCCAAACCGGATTCCCTGGCGCGCATCTCTTAGCGGAACCACCGTCGCACGCGATTGCCCAGTCCCCCAGTCTGCTCCAGTTTGGCAGGCGCGCGGGTGACGCGCACCATGGCTGCCGTCACGTTGTCGAAGGCGCCAATGGTGTTGGCTGCGTCGATCAGCGCGTGACAGCCGGCCGAGGCATCTAGAGTCTCCACGATCCGCGGGAACTCGGTTTCATCCAGCGAGTTATACAGGCCATCGCTGCACACGATGAGCACATCATCTTGCACCAGCTCGCGCGTGATCCGGTCGACGCCCACGATCAGTTCGCGTCCCACGCTGCGGGTGAGCACGCAGCGATCGGGATGGTTGCGCAGACGCTCCTTGCTCATGAGGCCCAGGCTGGCGCGTTCGGCGGCCAAGGTGTGGTCCTTGGTCAGCTGGAGAATCTGTCCCTCGCGGATCAGATACAGCCTGCTGTCGCCCACGTGAGCGGCCACGGCCTCGCCCCGATCGAGTACGAGCGCGGTCAGGGTGGTGCACATGCGGCGCAGCTGCGGCACCACCACGGCGGTATCGTAGATCTCGATGTTGGCTTGCTGGACCGCGCGGACCAGCCGTTTCATCGTGGCGACGCCTGGCCCTTGCTCTTTGAAGGATCGCACTAGCACTTCTGTGGCGCGCTGGCTGGCCACCTCGCCGCCGTCGTAGCTGGACACACCGTCGGCCACGGCAACCAGGCCGCACTCGTCGCTTTCACGATGGCTGACACAGGAATCTTCGTTGTCGCCGCGTTCGGTGCCCGGGTGGCTGAACACCGCCATGTCAAAGGCAAATGCGGATGGCGCTGCCGTCGACGGTGTATCTCCAGGAGGCAAACGTCCCTTCTCATCGGGACCAGTCTGACCTTCTTCTTTGGCGACCGACATTCAAGCCTCGATCCCGATTATGGTATCCGCGCATTCTCTTGAAAAGGAGCCGACCGGGGGCGACTCCTCCAGAATGGCTTGGTAGGCGAACCCGCGGGCCAAAACACACCAAGCGGGCGCCGCCCCCAAGGGAGAGGAGCGACGCCCGCACCCCATTGCCCGCCGATGATCGGGAGGGATCCTCGGCAAGGCACGCCCCCTACACTGGCACCTGGCCCGCACCGATCACGGGCTTGTCTACCATCACGGCCCGCGCCTTGGCTTTGCTGTTGCGCAGGAAATACACGGCCCCGTAGACGCCCCACACGGCGCACGCTCCGAGCGCAATATACGGTTCCTTCACGCTCATGCCCGTCACCGTGAACGGCCCCACCAAGTAGAACAGCATGCACACCAGATTGGCAACCAAGCCGAACAGCGGGATAAACAGGTGCTTGAATCCGTTGAACGACTTGTGTTCGCGGAACGCCACCATCGCCACGATACAGGTCATCATGTACAGCATGAAGGTGCCGAAGTTGCTCACCAGGGTCACGATGACCAGCGAGTTGGGCAGCTTGGCGTAGGTCTCCGGGTTGAACACCCCGAACCCGTACCACAAATTCTGGAACTTGGGCTCTAGTGCAGAAGGGGTCGTGCCACCGAGGTACAACGACACTGTGATGATGCCGATCACCGCCGAGATTGCGGCCAGAGTCCAGATCGACCGATAGGGTGTCAGCGTCTTGCCGTGCAACATGCCAAAGTGCGCAGGCATCTCCTCGTCGCGGCCCATGGCGTAGGTCACACGCGCCCCGGTGCTCAGGCAGGACAGAGTGGTGCCGATGAGGGCCAGGAACACGGTAAGCGCCTGCACCAACATAAAGGCGCGCCCCGCCTGGTAGCTGCCAAAAAGCCAGGTGCCCACGATGACCATCATGTCCCCAAGGGGGGCGCCCGAGCCGGCGGCATTGGCCAGGGTGTAGCCCTGATTGAGAAAATAGTTGGCCGCAAAGTACTCAATCAAGTAGCAAAAGATGCCCTGGATGCCGAGCGACAGCAGCACGGCCCGCGGAATGTCCCGCTTGGCGTTGCGGGCCTCTTCACCCATCGAAGTGACCGATTCAAAACCGACCAAGATGAGGATGGCGATACAAGCCTGGATGACGATGAGTGAAAATCCGTGGGGCGCCGGCACCGAGGAGGCGCTGTCGTGGAACTTGAAGTGCGGGGTCAGCGTGGTGGGGTGGTCGGCATCCACCGGTTCCATCTTCATGGCCTCGCTCGCGGCGTAGGTGATAATGAACGGAACCGGCTTGCCATCCTTCATCTCGGGCACCGGCATGCCGTCGTCATCCATTTTCGGCGCTGTGACCGGCTGACCAGTGGCATCCAGCTTGGGCTTGCCATCCTCGATCACTGGCTCCTGCACGACGTTGTAGTCCACCGGGATGCCATTGACGAGCTGGAAGGCGCGCGAGCCCTCGCCGTGGTGAACGCGGTACGAGATGGCCATCACCGAAAATACCAGCAACGCGGTGATCTGCACGATGTTGATGAGCACGTTCACACCCGTAGTGCCCGTCACGCCGCGGAATGCAATGTAGGCCACCCCAAAGGCGAATCCGACGCAAAAGAGAATCATGAACAGTGGGCTATTGATGGAGCCACTGAACGTGTTGGGGAAGAACTGATTGAGCAGGTATCCGCTGAGGATGGCGGTGACGCCAACCATGCAACCCGGATACACCCAGTAGTAGAGGTGACTCGCCCACCCAGTCATGAACTTGGCTATGCGGGCGAAACGATAGGCCTTGGTGTGATTGAGAAAGGCCTGTTCGGCGAAGAAGTACGACGATCCAGCCCCGGGATACAGCTTGGACAGTTCGGCGTAGCTAAGGGCCGTGGCAAAGCACAACAGCAAGGCTGCCACGATCCCGAACCACATCGACGAGCCCGCCAGCGGTGCGCCATACAGGGACTGCATTTGATAGGTGAGCCACAAGAATGCGCCCGGCGCGATCAGCGCCATGGCATTTACGGTCAGGCCCGTCAGACCCAGTGTGGGTCGAACAGAGCCTTTTCCAGCAGTGCCGTTGCTTGTTGCCGATGTTGGTTCCATGTCTTGTTCCCCTTTTTCGCTGTTGCGAACTACCACCAAAGCATCGTGCCTTCGTGATTGTTCTCGCTTGCCATGGAACAACTATACTCACAGTCGGTTAACAACGTATTTCAGTGCAGCCAATTTGCCGTAACACTGTGACCTTCAGTCGTGGGCGTCGCGGAGGGCCTATCTAGCCGAAATCAGGTCGGATGAAACCAGGGGTGTCCGAATCCGCGACTGGCCAGAAACAATCCGGACACATACAGGAAAAGGCGGTTCGCAGGCGCCATCTCTGCGGCTTGACGGATTTTGTGGTCGCGGCCGCAGCGGGATCAGGAGATCCAGCACTGGGGGCACTCCGGTTGACACTGGGACCTAGCTGGCGTAGGAACCGTCTGCGCCGAGTCCGGTTTGCCGGAGCGGGGGAACCAAATCTCTGGGGCGAAGTGCGATGAGCACCGGGGGACCTTCTCCTCCCGAGCCCGTCAGCTAACCTCGCAGGCGCGCAGGTCCCGACAGAAGGGGGGCTGGCCAAGAGGACCCGATGAGTAGTACCGAGCCGCGGACGCCCGAGGACAGGATGAGTCTTTGGGAGAGTTCGTGGCGTTTGGTGATTGGCCGGCCGCGAGACTTCAGGGATCCGGGGGTTTTTCACAAGATTTCGCTGGCGGTGTTCCTGGCCTGGGTCGGCCTCGGTTCCGATGCCATCACTTCGTCGGCGTATGGTCCCGAGGAGTGCTACCGGGCGCTGATGGAGCACGGCAATGCGACCTACCTGGCGGTCTTCCTCGCCCTGGCCATGACCGCCACTGTTTTTGTGATGTCGCACGCCTACAGCCGGATCATCGAGCATTTTCCGAGTGGCGGCGGCGGCTACCTGGTGGCAAGCAAGCTGCTGGGGGAGAAGGCGGGGGTGGTGTCGGGCTCGGCCCTGCTGGTCGACTACATTCTGACCATCACGGTGTCCATTGCATCTGGAGGCGATGCGGTGTTCAGCCTGGCGCCTCTGGCGTGGCACGCTTGGAAACTGCCCGCAGAGTTTGCGGTGATTCTCGCGCTCATCATCTTGAACATCAGGGGTGTGAGGGAATCGGTCGCGCCGCTGGTTCCGGTTTTCCTGCTCTTTCTCGGCACGCATGCGGTACTGGTTCTGGGCGGGATCGGTTCCCATCTAGGCCAGGCGCCGCGGGTGGCCGGTGAGGTTTCGGCGGGGTTCTCCAGCGGTCTGCACCACTACGGAGCCTGGGGCCTGTTCATGATTTTGATGTCCGCCTATTCGCGCGGGGCGGGGACCTACACGGGAATCGAGGCAATATCCAACGGCCTTCAGATCATGCGCGAGCCGCGCGTCCTGACCGGCAAGCGCACCATGGCGGCTTTGGCGATTTCGTTGGCCTTCACGGCTGGCGGGATTCTTTTGTGTTATCTCCTTTTTGGGGTTCATCCGCAGGAGGGCAAGACGTTGAATGGAGTCCTGGTCCATGCTTTTGCGGGAAAGTGGAGCGTCGCAGGTGTGCCTATTGGGAAGGCCTTCGTGGTGCTGACTCTGGCCTCCGAGGGTGCGCTGCTGTTCGTGGCGGCCCAGACTGGCTTCATCGACGGACCGCGGGTGATGGCCAACATGGCCGTGGATTCCTGGCTGCCACGGCGCTTTGCCTCGCTCTCCGATCGTCTGACCACCAAGGATGGCGTCCTGATGCTCGGCGTGGCTGCAGTGGCTCTTCTGCTGTTCACTCGGGGCAGCGTGGACGCGCTGGTCGTGATGTATGCAATCAACGTATTCATCACATTCTCGCTCTCCCAGTTGGGGATGTGCCGCCTGTGGTTGGGCGAACGGAAGCGCCGGCGGGCGTGGGCACGACAGATTCTCGTTCATGTTGTCGGACTCGTGATGTGTGTCGGCATCCTGGCTTTCACAGTGGTGTTGAAGTTTCGCCAAGGTGCTTGGTTGACTATGCTGGTGACAGCGGGGCTGGTCGGCGTGTGCTTGGCTGTGAAAGCGCACTACCGGGCGGTGGCGCGGCAGTTGTCCCTGCTCGATGCGGATCTCTCCGGGCTAACCGGGATGGGAGGCGCCGGCGGCGAACCGGACCCGGGAAGGCCAACCGCGGTTCTCTTGGTGGGTAAATTTGGTGGTCTGGGCGTGCACTCCATGTTGTCCATTCAGCGAACCTTTCCTGGCTACTTCACCAACCTGATCTTCGTCTCGGTGGCGGTCCACGACTCCGGTACCTTCAAAGGCACAGCGGAGCTGGATGCGCAACGACGGGCGGTTGGAGAAAGCGCAGAAAAGTACGTGGCGCTGGCGCGCAGCCTAGGCTGGAATTCTAGCTATCGCACCGCCGAGGGACTCGATGCGGTCGACGAGGCCACGCGCCTGTGCATCGAAATTGCCCACGACTACCCGCGCGTGATGTTCTTCGCCGGCAAGCTCATCTGGAAGCGGGAGACCTGGATACAGCGAATCCTGCACAACGAGACCGCGTACCAGGTCGAGCGCCGCCTGCACTGGAAGGGCTTGGCCATGTCCGTGCTGCCCGTGCGCGTGGGCGCTGGCGAGCGAACAGCACCCGTGATGGCCCGCGGCGCATCGTAGGTCTGCAGGCGTCTGCTGCAAGAGCTGGGCGCGGCCAGCGCCTGCAGCGAAACCGTGCGTGGGGTCGGCTGCCGGCTTTGTGCCGCGCGCGGATTCTGGTTCACTGACAAGTTTCGCGGTTGTCACCGGGTCGTCACAGGAGTTGCGCATCGTGCAGGCAAGGAGATCACGATGCAGAAACGACAAGCTCAAGGCATGGGGGACAGAACGGGAAGCAGACGCATTCTGAGGGCCGTCACCCAGGGATTGGCGATCGCGACCGCCCTGCTAGCGCCGCTTGCGGCTGCGGCCGGCGAGATCACGGTCAAGGGCTCGGACACGATGGTGATCCTGGGCCAACGATGGGCCGAGGAATACATGCGTGCTCACCCGAGCGCGACCATCCAGGTGACCGGCGGTGGCTCGGGGACGGGAATCAGCGCGCTCATCAACGGGACCACGGAGATATGCCAGGCCTCCCGCCCAATGAGCGCCGCAGAGAAGGAGAAGCTGCGGGACCGCTACGCCACGGTCGGCGTCGAGATCCCGGTGGCGCGTGATGGCCTGTCCGTGTACGTGAACGCGAGCAACCCGCTCACGGAGATCACGATGGATCAGCTTAAGCTGATCTTCACCGGCAAGGTCACCAACTGGAAGGAATTGGGCGGCCGGGACGGGAAGATCGTGGTGTACTCACGCGAGAACAGCTCGGGGACCTACGTGTTCTTCAAGGAGCACGTACTGAAGAATGCCGACTACACGGTGCGCGCGCAGAGCATGCCGGGCACGGCGGCGGTGGTCAATGCGGTGGCCAAGGAGAAGTTCGGCATCGGCTACGGGGGCGCGGCCTACGCCAAGGGCATCAAAGTGCTCAAGGTCAAGCAGGACGCCGGCAGCCCGGCGATCGCCCCGGACGAGGCGCACGTGAAGGACGGGAGCTATCCGCTGAGCCGGCCGCTCTTCTTCTACCTGCGCAACAAGCCGACCGGGGACGCGGGCGCCTTCGTGGACTGGGTGCTGTCGGCCGCTGGCCAGGCCATCGTGACCAAGGTGGGCTACTACCCGATCAAGTAGCCCCTTGTCACACGACTGTCACCGTCCGGTCACGTCAGCGTCGCGTGGCGCTGCTTCACTTTGATCAGATATGGCGACCAGCAGCGAGAACCCCGTGGAGCGACCGCCCGATCGAGCCATGCTCGCCGGGCTGACGCCCCCTACGCGGCCGACCCTGCCACGTCTCGGATCGCCGCCGGTCCAGTCGAGCGACCGGACGAACCATGGACGTGCAGAGCGGCCGCGGCTGGCCAGCCGGCGACCGAGATTCCAAGCTCTGGCCGAGGTGGCGATTCGGGTTCTCGCCTTCACCTCCATCGCCGCAATCATCCTCATTTTCGTTTTCATCGGCAAGGAGGCGTGGCCTCTCTTTCACAGCGCCGCGATCGCGAGAGAGGTCACGCTTGCGAAGATGTGGTTCGCGCAACAGTGGCCTGGGTACGATGCGCCCGAGCACGTGTGGCAGCCGGTCTCCGAGATCCCGAAGTACGCGGCGTGGCCCTTGGTGGTCGGGACCCTGAAGGTGACGCTAATCGCAATGCTGGTGGCGGTGCCCCTGGGCGTGGGCGCCGCTCTCTTCGTGTCGCAATATGCGGGCCGTCGGCTGCGCGAGATCGTCAAGCCAACGGTCGAGTTGCTGGCGGGCGTTCCCTCGGTGGTGCTGGGTTTCTTCGCCCTCATGGTGATGGCCAGCTGGATGCAGCAGGCGCTTGGCCTCGACTCACGCCTGAACGCCTTGGTGGCCGGTGTAGCCCTGTCGTTCGCCATCATTCCCGTGGTCTTCACCGTGAGCGAGGAGGCATTCGGTGCTGTTCCGCGCAGTTACGTCGAGGCCTCCACGGCGCTCGGCGCGGCCCGTTGGCAAACCATCCTTCGTGTGATCGTGCCCGCCGCGGGGCCGGGGGTGGCAGCGGGCATCGCGTTGGGCCTCGGACGCGCGGTCGGGGAAACCATGATCGTGCTCATGGCGTCGGGCAACGCGGCCATTCTGTCGGCCAGCCCGGCGGACTCGGTGCGCACAGTGTCAGCCACCATTGCGGCCGAGCTGGCCGAGGTCGTATTCGGTGGCGCGCACTACACGGTCCTCTTCTTCCTCGGCGTCCTGCTCTTCGCGTTCACCTTGGGCACCAATCTGCTGGGCGAATTCGCCATCGGCCGCATGCGGCGGCGTCTGGGAGGCGCGGCGTGAAACGACCCGGCAATCGCGTGGGGAGCCCGCCGGCTTCGCCGGCGGCGGACCATCGCGGGAGGGTTTGGGAACCCTCCCAGGGTTCCCATGACAGTCGCGTGGGGAGCCCGCCGGCTTCGCCGGCGGCGGACCATCGCGGGAGGGTTTGGGAACCCTCCCAGGGTTCCCATCACAGTCATCGACTGGGCGATGTCGCCCTGGCACTCGGCAGTGGCCTGGCCGTGGCATTGGTGCTTCTGATCGTCGTCGTGATCCTGGGCGATGTTACCTACAACGGCGCCTCGCACTTGACCCTGGGCTTTCTGACCCAGGCGCCCCGTGATGGCATGACGGCCGGTGGTATCTTCCCTGCCATCTTCGGCACCGTGGCGCTCGTCGTGTTGATGACCCTCGCAGTCTTGCCGGCCGGCGTGGCCACCGCCATCTATCTGTCGGAGTACGCCAATCCCGGGTCGCGCTTGACTCGCCTCGTGCGCGTCGCTGTCAACAATCTGGCCGGCGTGCCCTCGATCGTGTTCGGCCTTTTTGGGTTGGGATTCTTTGTGCAATTCGTTGGCGCCGGCATCGACCGTGCCTTGTACGGCGGCCAACGGATCTTTGGGCAGCCAGCCCTGGTCTGGGCGGCGCTGACCATGGCGGTGCTGACCCTGCCGGTGGTCATTGTGGCTACCGAGGAAGCGCTGGCCGCGGTCCCGCGCGAATTGCGCCTGGCCTCCGCGGCCCTGGGGGCCAGTCGACTGCAGACCATCGTGCGCGTGGTGCTGCCCCAGGCTTTGCCAGGCATTCTGACTGGAGCCATTTTGGCCATCAGTCGGGGTGCGGGCGAAGTCGCGCCCATTTTATTCACCGGGGTGGCCTATTTCCTGCCCAAGCTGCCCGGAAGCCTGCACGACCAATTCATGCAGCTTGGCTATCACGTCTACGTTCTGTCCACGCAGTCGCCGGACGTGGATGCCACGCGGCCGATCTTGTACGCCACTGTGCTGGTCTTGTTGCTGCTGACCTTCGCGCTCAATGCCACGGCCGTCGTCGTGCGTTCGCACATGCGCCGCCGTTTTGCGGGAGCTGCCTCATGAATGGGGATACCCACCCCGACGCGGCCTCGGCCAAGATCAGCATGTCGGCTCGCGACCTGGTGGTGTCCTACGGGGACAAGCGCGCCCTGGGGCCGGTGAGCATGGAGATCGCCGAGAAGCATGTCACGGCGCTGATTGGTCCATCGGGTTGCGGGAAGTCTACTTTCTTGCGCTCGCTCAACCGGATGAATGACCTGGTCCTGAGTTGCCGCGTGCAGGGCGACGTGCGGCTCGACGGCCAGGCCATCTACGGCCCGGGCGTGGATCCGGTGGAGGTGCGGCGGCGGGTGGGCATGGTCTTCCAGAAATCGAATCCCTTTCCCAAGACCATCTTCGATAATGTGGCCTACGGCCTGCGCATCGGCGGCCTACGGGACCGCGCTGAAGTCGCCGGCCGGGTGGAACATGCGCTTGGGCAGGCCGCGCTGTGGGACGAGGTCAAGGATCGTCTGGGGGAAAGCGCTTTGGGGCTGTCAGGAGGCCAACAGCAACGCTTGTGTATTGCGCGCGCTTTGGCCGTGGAGCCGGAGGTCCTGCTGATGGACGAGCCCGCCTCGGCCTTGGACCCCATCGCTACCGCGCATATCGAGGAACTGATCCACGAGCTGGCGCGCGATTACACCGTGGTCATTGTCACCCACAACATGCAGCAAGCCGCCCGTGTGTCCGACTACACCGCTTTCTTCTACATGGGCGATCTGGTGGAATTCGCGAGCACCGACACGATTTTTACCCACCCCAGCCAGCCTCGCACCGAGGACTACGTCACCGGTCGCTTCGGGTGAGAGAGAAACACATTATGCGCGCACGCGAGCACACCGACCAGGAATTTGAACAGGAACTGCGCCATCTGCGCGAGCAGCTTCTGCTCATGGGAAGTCACGTGGAGGGGATCATCGGCTCCAGCCTGCAGGCGCTGGTCGAACGCGATTCCGTCCTCGCGCAGCGAACCATCGAAGCTGACCGCGTCGTCGATCGGCTCGAGATCGAAATCGACGGCCTGTGCCTGCAGATCCTGGCGCGACGCCAGCCGGTCGCTTCGGATCTGCGCTTTGTCACCATGGTGCTCAAAGCGGTGACGGACTTGGAACGGATGGGCGATTTGGGCGTGAACATCTCCGAGCGGGTGTTGGAGCTGAACAACGAGCCCCCGCTCAAGCCCTACGTCGACCTGCCACGCATGGCAGACGAAACGCAGATGATGTTGCGCGAGGCACTGGACGCGTTCGTTGCCAAAGACGCTGACCGCGCCCGCCGGGTCATCGCCCGCGATCAGATCATCGATGACCTATACGCCCAGATATTTCGCGAGCTTCTGACCTACATGATGGAAGAGGCGAAGAACGTCTACCGAGCCACCCGGCTGCAATCGATCGCCAAATACCTGGAACGCATCGCCGACCACGCGACCAACCTGGCCGAGCTAGTCGTGTTCATGGTCAAAGGCAGCGACATTCGCCATCCTGACAGCCGCGACCAGGGCGACAAGAACTGAGAGCTAGGCCCTGCCCAGCGTTTCTGGAGGCGCGCCATCATCCACTTCAGCAGGCGCATGTCACCCTCGACCGCCGTGGAGGGATTCGGGACGTACATCACTGGGACGATAGACAGCCGCCTGCGCCAAAAGTTCCCCGAATACGCATCCGCTGCGGGACCGCCGCCCCGCCGAATTTACCTAACTTTACTTTCGCGCAATACGCCAGCACAACCAGAGCGCCATCTTGAGTGCAGACGGGACGCAAGAAAGTCCGTCGCAACACAAGGAGGACACCATGACTGAAGGAGGATCCACGAATTTGCGTCGGTCGAAGAAGAGTCGCTGGTGGCTGCTTATGGCGCTGCCTGTGGCCTTGGCCGGGGTTCACGTCGCGCGCGCCTGGGCCTTTGGCGGGCCGGGCATGGGCATGGGATTCGGTCCAGGGGGATTCGGCGGGGAGGGCTCACCCGCTGAGCACCAGGCTTTCATGCAGCGCCGGCTGGAAAAGGCGCTGGACCTGGTCAAGGCGACCGACAGCCAGCGGGCGGCGATCAAGCCTATCATCCAGAAGCTGGCCGCTGACATGAAGCCCATCCACCAGCAGCATGCCCAAGTGCACAAGGCGATGGTCGATGCCTTCGCGGCGACCACGCTTGATGCGGCTGGCATCGAGAATCTGCGCGTACAGGCTTCTGCCCTGATGGACCAGGCGTCAAAGACCATCACCACGGCGCTGGTTCAGGCCGGCAACATCCTGACCGTAGACCAACGCCAGACCTTGATTCAGCAAATGCGCAATCATGGCGGCCACCATCGCCACGGTTTCTAACCACCAAGCGGCCGGGCTCGGCTACCATGCGAGATAGCGCTTGATGTCGTTACCCGGCCGCCTGTTCCTGTCATGCCAATCCGCGTTCTTCTGATCGATGACGATACCCGCCTGGTCGAGATGCTGGGCGGGTACTTGCGGGGGCACGGGTACGTCGTGGATTGCTGCGGAGACGGGGAAAGCGGGCTGCAAGCCCAGCGCCGCGACGGGTACGACGCCGTGATTCTTGATGTGATGCTGCCTGGGATCGATGGGCTGGAGGTGTGTCGCCGTCTGCGCGCCTTTTCCCAGGTCCCCATCGTGATGCTCACGGCACGGGGCGATGATATGGACCGCATCGTGGGAATTGAAATCGGCGCAGATGACTACTTGCCCAAGCCGTTCAACCCGCGGGAATTGCTGGCGCGCCTGGCCGCGGTGCTGCGTCGGACGCGCACGAGCGAGCCCCAGGCGGCCGACCGGCTGCGCGTGGGGCCATTGGAAATCGATCGCGCGGCGCGCGAGGTCCGGGTGCGCGGCCAGCGGCGCGAACTGACCGGCCGGCAGTTCGATCTGTTGCTGTTGCTGGCGGAGCGGGCAGGGCGGGTGCAGACACGCGACCAACTCATGGACGCGCTCAAGGGCGAGGAATGGGACAACGTGGATCGAAGCATTGACGTGCACATCTCGCGCATTCGTCAGGCGATCGAAGACGATCCGCGACATCCTCGCCTGGTGCAGACAGTGAGAGGGGCGGGCTACGTCTTGGCGGTGGCGCCCGTGGGAGCCGACGCGGGCGAGCCATGAGCCGGCGTCTCTATCACCGGCTGTACCTGACATTCCTGGCCATCACTGTGCTTTCTTTGCTGGTGACCGCCTTGTTGGCGCGTGCCTTCCATGAGCCGCGCATTCCCGCCGCTCGCGTCTTGGTCCCGATCGCGCGTTCATTGGTCTGCAAGGCGCCAGGGCCATGTCAGGGCGCGGAGGCGCAGCTTCTTGAGGCGAAGGCGCGCGAGATCGAAGCGGACGTCGTCGTCTGGGACGTGGATGGTCGGGTTCTTTTTCATGCCGGCCACGCGCCGGCAGGGCCGTTTTCTCCTGGCGCGGATGGTTGGCAGCACGGGCAGCACGGCCCAGTCTGGCTGACCCATTTGGGGGACGGCCGCACCCTCGGTTTGCGCGAACGCGGGCACGTGGGGCCGCACAGGCCGCTGTTCGTCCCACTCTTGATCGCCCTGGCCGTCATGATGGCGATCGGGCTTCTTCCCCTGTCCCACAGCATCACCCGTCGCCTCGAACAACTCGCCGAGGGCGCGCGCCGTTGGGGTGCCGGTGATTTCGGACACCGCGTTCCAGTGGTCGGCCGCGACGAGATCGCCACGCTGGCCCAGCGTTTTAATGAGGCGGCCGTTGCCATCCAAGCCTTGCTTGCGCAGGAGCGCCAGATGCTGGCCGGCGCCTCGCACGAGCTGCGTTCGCCTCTGGCGCGTATCCGAATGGCTTTGGAGTTGCTGGCCGACGAATCCGAACCCGTCAGGCGGCACGATCTCGCACACCGCGCGAGCGAAGACATCGTGGAGCTTGATGCCCTGGTAGAGGAGTTGCTGCTCTCGGCGCGCGCACAGCCCGGCGTGCCTCGGCGCCCGACGGCAGAGATCGATTTGCTGGCGCTCGTGCGCGAGGAGGCCAAAGCAGTCGGTGGGGAGGTTGCAGGTGAGCCCCTGCTGCTTGCTTGTGAAGCGGCCATGATGAGGCACATGGTGCGCAACCTCTTCGCCAACGCGCGCCTGCATGGGGGCGGTGGCGTGATCCGTGCGGAGGTGCGACGGATCGAATCGGAAGTCGTGATCGCCGTGGAAGACGACGGCCCGGGCGTGCCCGAGAGCGAGCGGGAGCGCATCTTCGCGCCCTTCTACCGTCCCTCCAGGCCGCAGACTCCAGGCGATACCGGCCTGGGACTCGGCTTGGCGCTGGTCCGCCAGGTGGCCCGCTACCACGCGGGCGACGTGGTGTACATCGCCCGCCAGCCCACAGGCAGTCGTTTTGAGGTGAGGCTGCCGGTCAACCCGAGCACAACCCTGTCGACTTAGGCCAAGACGGAACCAGCGGTACCGCCGCCGCCGGGCATGGCGGGGCCGGTGCCGGCGCCGGGCCTCACCCGACTCAACCCATAGGGGATTCGTCCTGCTTTCCGGCCCCAATGCGCGGACTCGGTCTTCCCTTGGCCTCGGGAACGGAACGCCGCCATGGCCGCGCCGTCGGGATTGAAAATCCCTTGAATGAACGCCTTCATCTCTTCCGGCGTGGAGGTCTTCTTGCCAGCCTGTTTCTGGACCTTGAAAAAGAACAGGGGCAACTGGGTCCACACGGCCCCGGGGCGGGGATATCCTTTTACGATGAACTTGTTCTCGTCGGGCCGGACGCTTTCGGGAGAGGTCGAGGTGTTGTCGTGCTGCAGGAGGATCTCGTCCATCACCTTGTAGACATCTTTGCTTTCCTCAGTCATGCCGCAATAGTCCAGCATATGGGCCAGGACGTAGTTGGAGGCGATCCAGACATCCTTCCCCTGATCGGACTTCACTTCCTTTCCGTCCGCGGTTCTCTGGGTGGCCCAGCCGTTTGTCACGCGATTGTTCTCGTAGATGGTCTTTAGGATCATCTGGACCCTGGCAGGCTTCACCAACTCCTCCGGGTTTTCGCCCATGGCAATCCACGCCCACAAACCGTCGAGCTGGTTGGTGAACACGTCGAAGCTCTTGTGAACCCTCAGGGCGTTGAAAGTGGCCTGGCGATGAGGACAATTCCCCTCCAAGCGTTCGGCGGACGATACCTCCCAGAACTTGTCCTGGATCTCCCCGTTGACGATGTAGCCGTTCCTCTCGAGCTCTGGATAGACCGAGGCCGTCTCCTCAAGGACTTTCCCCATTTTCCCGTAAACGTACGCCTTGTCGATGAAGGGGCTCAGCTTCATGGCGCCAGCGTCCGGGAGGGCTTTGAACTTCACCCGGTCGATAGCGCCTTTGTCCTCCTCGGTGTAACGGTACTTCTTTAGCTGGTCAAAGACCGAGCCGACTTTGTCGAGGGTTTCCGTCAGATTCGCGACCTGGTTCGGATCGGCTTTTCCTGCGTAGGACCTAAGCAGGCTGAGAACCGCCTTTTTGTCGAAGCCCGGGGACAATTGCAACGCGGACGGATCGTCGATGGTATTCACTGTTTCCGCGTCGACGCTCCCATCGTCGCGGAGATACCCACCCCGCTTCAATTCCGCCCGCAAGCTGCCGCCCTGGGGATAGACGGCGAAGTCCCCTGCCTCTACCTTGGGATTGTAGCAGGTGGCGAAGTACCCGCCTTCTGTCCCGTCCGGGGTGCGCGTCCTGACCCACAAGGTTTCGATAGTTCTCTTGGCTCTCTCGAAGCGCGTCCGACAGTCCGCGATCGTGGCGCGCAGGGAGCTGCGCTTCGCCTCGGTCGCCGCCCTGGCGAGCATCATCTCCGCCATCCGGACGATGGACTCGTATCCGGCCAAGGCCAGGCTGGCGCTGTAGGAGTCGTAGCCGAACAGCTTGATGTTATCGAAGGTGTTCTTGACTTCACCGGGGTTGCCTTCGGGGATGCCGTCGCCGTCCCGGTCCAGGCCAATCCAGTAGTTGAATCCGGTCTGCAGGGTCTCCCAGTTCTTAGCGACAAACTCGGTATCGTTCGTGAACTTGGCATTGCGGGCCACCCGCTGGGCCAACTTGGGGAACAGGTCCACCCAGTAGTTGGTGTTGAACCAGTCGTACTCGCTAACGTTGCCGCGCATGGGATTGCCCGCGGTCAAACGCCCCACGTCGTGGCTGACGCTGCCCTTGAGCTTCTTCGGCCCCTTGATGTGGGTCAACGAGCGGCCGTTGTAGCCTTTCTTGCCGTCGCCTACGTCCGCCTCGTATTCCAAGTACTCGAAGCGGGCGGCCTTATCGCCGTCCAGGGGCTTGCCTGCGTCGACGAGCGCCTTCAGTTTCTTCCACTCCTCGAGCTCCACCCGCATTTGGGCGCTGGCAGCGTGCCAGTGGAAATAGACTTCCGTATCGTCCTGGTCGCCAATCGAATCAATGAACTTTTGGCAGATGGCCTTCTCTTTCTCAGGGAACACCATCAACAGCAACTGGGAGTACCAGTCCACGTCGGCCGAATTGAGGAAGGGATAGTCGAAGCACTCCAGAAATTCCGCCAATCCGCCCTCAATCCACACGGCTGCGTTGGACAAGAGATAAGAGAGCTCGTTCGTCAGCAGGTTGACCACGCGTGTGGCCGCCGGCCGGTCGTTGGCGTAACCGAAGTCGCTGCGGACGATGTCGAACACCCGGGACTGGATTGCCTCGGTTCGATCGATCCAATTCGCGTGTTCCGCCAAGGCCCATTCAGTCATTGCAACGGCCCGCATTTTTTCGTTCGTGAACCTCTTCGTATAGGCTCGATCGAACGACTTGCCATCGACGTACTTCTGTTTCGGGAAGTCCATGACGGTGGCGAAGGGGATCTTCTCCCGTCCGTTGGCCGGGAGCTTCACGGTAACGGCGATGGCCGCTCCGCACTCGAAGGTCGGTTCGGGGGATTTGTGGGCCGTGAACCGGCCCTGCAGGTCCACCAGCAGGTCGGTCTTGTAGGCCGCCGTCCGGAACCCGGGCTGGACATCAATATCGACGCCGTCCATTTTGGGCACGGCGATGACCATCCGGTCGCCGGTTTTCTTGCTGCCCATGACGACGCCTCTCATGGTGGCGGATTGGTATTCCTCGTGAACCAGTTCTTCCGTCGCGCCCTGCCCGCTGAAGGCATTGTCTTGCTCGGCGCGGAGTTTCTTTTCCGTGAGGTTCACCAGAGAGGGCCGCGGGATCACCAACGTCACCGTCCGCTCCTCATCGGTGGGGTTGTCGAGCTCAAACACGTCCACCGTGGCCGGCACGGACACGTCGTCCTCATTCCCCGATAATTCTGGGGAAATCGTGGTCCGCGCTACGCGAACGCCTTCCAGCTCGTACCGGGAAATCATGCTGGGCGGGGCCAAGGTCACCGACACATCCTCATCGGCGATGGAATCGGGATAGGCCTGGGGCTCCTCGCCTTTCTCATCCTCGTCCTCACGCTTGAGGTTGGTGAGGAGACGGGTTTGGGTCTTGCCCGCCTGGGTGACGCCAATCATGGGGGTCGAGGCAAAGCGCATCCGCTTTCCGAACCGGATGGAACGTCCGGCGTCCAGGAGGTGGTTCACTTGGCCGAACGGAGAGACTCCAGTCGCCAACGTGGGCGCTCCGGTCACCACCCCGGTCGGAGGGAAATCCAGTGTGGCCGACAACCCTTGAGCGTGGACCAGCATTCTCCTGAACAGATAAATCACTTTGGCCAGCTCCCCGCCGATGGTGTGGAGCTCGTGCCTCTTGAGTGGGCCGGGGTCCTGCGCCGCCACGGCGGCGGCCCGGCGGGACTCGCTCTCTTGCGCCATCTTCTCGATGAGGGGAACGGCGGGCTTGCTGCCGAGTTTCACGACGATCTGAACTTCGTTCTTTCCCGAGAGCAAAGTGGTGGGCACGACATTTCCTGCCACTTCCTTGCCGTCGATGATTGTGACCGTGTGTGCATCGCGTGCGGAGCCTGCCGGCTTCGCCGGCAGCGTAGCATCGCGGGAGGGTTTGGGAACCCTTTGAGGGTTCCCATCTTGTTGATCACCGCGCTCGACCCGGATGTGGCATGCCACGCCCCGGAACACCCGGGTGGCTGTGTAGCCCGGCCAGTTTTCGGGGATGCAGGGGTCGATCATCAACCCTTGGTAGGTCGGACGGATACCCAGGATGTTCTTGGTCGTGGCCTGGTTGACCCAGGAAACGGTTCCCGACAGCCAGGGGTTCCGGGCCAAACCGAATTGAGGGTGCTCGTCGCTGGCCATGTTCTGGACGAACACATCCGGCTGACATTCGTAGGTCTTCGTGTCTTGCTTGAGGGGATTGATTCGGTCGATGATCTGCACCGCCCGTTCGCCGTGGCCCAACATCGTTTCGGCGATGGCCGCCCACGGGTTGGGATGCAGGAAGATGCCCGCGTTCTCCTTGAGGCCCGGGGTGTAGGTCGACGCGCTGATGCCCGGCTGCGTTTTTTTATACGCCGGTGTCATGACCTTGATGCCGTGTTTTGTGTCCAGTTTCGCTTGGACGGATTTCATGGCCCGGGCGGCCCGGTCCGGCGACGCGAAGCCCGACATGACGGCCCACGCCTGGGTGTACAGGTAGATCTGTCCCTCCTCGTTCTTCTTCGAACCCACCGGGTTTCCGTCTTTGTCGATGTAGCTGACGTACCACTCGCCGTCCCAGGCGTGCTTGTTCACGTTCCTCTTGATCCGGTCGTATTCCTCGACGTAGTCCTGGGCGGATTTCACATCCCCTAGAACGTCCATCAGTTCCTGCATCTCCAGCAGGGCCTTGCCGTACAGGCAGGCGCTGAACACGGATTCCGATCCCTCCATGTTGAAGGCGTCGTTCCAATCGGCCCAACCCAGCTTGGGCAGGCCGTGCCGCCCCAGGTTGCCGGGCGTGAAGGCCAGGGCACGGTGCAAGTGCTGCAGAACAGTGCCGGATTTCTTCTCGCCCGCGCCCTCGTCGTAGTAGCCGATGATCTTGTTCAGGAAGGCGGTGTCGCCGGATTCCTTCACGTATTCGACGACCGCTAAGACGTTCCAGAGGTGGTCATCGCTGTAAAAATCCTGCTCCGAGCCGGCCTGGCCCTCGCCAATCGACGCCTTCATGGTGAGAGGATTGAACTGGTGCATGGAGGATCCGTCGAAGCGCTGAACGGAGAGGAGCTTTTCGATCATTTCTCGCGCCTTGTCCGGCATGTACGGCAGGACGCCCATCAAGTCCTGGTTGGTGTCGCGGACGCCGATGCCTCGGTCGCCGCCGTAGCCGAGCTGGTTCAGAGACAGGTACCGGGACCAGAAGAAGGTCGCGTGGTTCTGACGGGGGCCGAGCGTGTTGACGATCTTGTTCAGCGCGGAATCGGGCGTCTCGACATCCCTGAGATGGTCGAGGTATCCCCGCCAGGAAGCATGCAGAGCCACAAACGCCGCGTCCACGTTTTGGGGGTCTTGCAACCGGGCGATGGAGTCGGCGGCGGCCTCGACGCTGGTGTTCTGGCCGAGCTGGATGATGATTCGAGATTCGTGCCCCTGAGCGATGGAGCCGAGGCGGTAAAGGATGGCGGCAATGCTGTTGCCGTTGTC
>Ga0224520_1000037_pt1 | contig 48932 bp, 37 predicted proteins | sample CFST25metaG_2_FD_180684 | JGI IMG/M metagenome (GOLD analysis project Ga0224520, IMG submission 180684) | Peat soil microbial communities from Stordalen Mire, Sweden - C.F.S.T-25 | ecosystem: Environmental > Terrestrial > Soil > Wetlands > Peat | place: Sweden: Norrbotten County, Stordalen Mire... | reverse complement strand
CTGTCTAAGTTGTGCCGGTGAAAATCTGGGTGTCAAACTCGGCTGGAAGGATAGCCTGAAACGTGAATTTGATTTTATTCTCGACATTTTTGAGGGCGAGATAGGCCCTAAAGAAACTATTTTGCCATATAATCCTACTCTGGTTAAGGAACTTGGAGTAAAAAAAGGAGATGTGATGATCGGCCGGCCAATGGGGATGTCGTGCGGCTGCCCCATTACACACTGCGGAGTGGTATCTGAAGTTGATGCACGCAATGGGGTGATCAACTGGTTCGTAACCGGGCCTTTGAGACCGCGCAGCGAAGGTTTTATTGATATCGGCTATTATGTATCACAGGCATACGAAGGAATAATAAAAGAATCAAAAGAAGAAATAAAACTTGGCCGTCGTTACTGGTTCCTGCCAAGAAGATGTATGTTACAGTGGCGTCATAGCGGTCTGGTAAATGCTGTAACAAAACAAAGAGACGGCAGTTATAAAGTAAGAATTGAAGGACTCCTAATTGGTTGAAATGATGATATTTGGATCGAATTGAGTGGCATTGACATAAAATTCTTACTTTAGCCACAAAATATATCGTCAAACTTATGAAATTCGAAACGAAAGCAATCTGCGTCGGTCAGTCAGCAGATCAGGCAACAGGAGCAACTATTGTTCCTATCTACCAGACATCGACATTTACACAGGAGGAAGTTAATAAAAACAAAGGATATGAGTATTCCCGCGTCGGGAATCCTACTCGCACAGCACTCGATGCTTGTCTGGCTTCACTGGAAGAAGGCAAATACGGATTAACTTTCGCTTCAGGACTTGCAGCAGAACATGCAATTTTGTCGCTGCTTCAGCCTGGCGATCATGTTATTGTGCCTGAAGATATGTACGGGGGAACATACCGGTTGATAAAGGAGATATTTGAACCATACAAAATTACATTTACATTCACTGATTTTACTGACCTCAACCTTATTGAGAAGGCTTTTCTGCCATCCACAAAAATGGTATGGATAGAAACTCCGACAAATCCGACACTGAAGATTTTTGATATCGGATCTATATCTGAACTCAGCCATACAACGAATGCAATAGTTGTCGTGGACAATACTTTTTTGTCGCCGTATTTCCAGAAACCGCTTCTTCTGGGAGCTGATATCGTCGTTCACAGTACAACAAAATATATTAACGGGCATTCAGATATTATTGGAGGAGCTGTTATTCTGAATAGTTCAGAATTGTTTAAAAAAATACAACTGGTACAAAAATCAATCGGTGCAGTGCCATCTCCATTTGATTCATGGCTTACTCTCAGAGGTGTTAAAACTCTGGCTATCAGAATGAAGCAGCATGAAAAAAATGCTTTTCAGGTTGCCCGGTTTCTAAAAAATCAACCTAACGTACTTGACGTATTTTTTCCAGGACTGGAAACACATCCCGGATATGAGATAGCAAAGAAACAGATGACCGGTTTCGGTGGAGTGGTATCTTTCAAATTAAAAGGAGGTCTTAATGAGTGTAATGCTTTTTTTAAGAAACTGAAAATATTCCAGCTAGCTGATAGTCTTGGTGGTATTGAATCTCTTGCAAATTACTCTGCACTTATGACTCACGATTATTTTCCATCCGAACTACGTCTGAAAATTGGGGTAACCGATAACCTTATACGTCTATCTGTAGGCATTGAAAACATTGATGACCTTTTGGAGGATTTAAAAAATGCGCTTGACTGAAATTTTCGCACTTATTTTTTTATGCCGAACAATTCAGATATGAATGCTAAAGAAACATCTGTAAATATATTGATTGCTGACAGTCAGTTTTTAATTACAGAATCCCTGAAATTTATTCTTGCGAATGAAGGTCGTTTTAAGGTAATCAGTATTATTGCTGAAAGGAGCGAACTGTTAAAAGCGTTAAAACCCGGTAACATTTCATTGCTTATAATTGATCATTCTCTCGTTGATATAGCCTCCATAAATGACCTTAAAGAGATAAAAAGCAGTTTCCCCGGTCTCAAAGTTTTAGTCATCACCAATAATGTAAGCAAGGCTGAACTGCAAGAATTAAATTATGCCGGGATAAATGATATCATCTTAAAAACTGTTGACAGGAAAGAATTGTTTGATGCAATTGATTCTGCCCTCAAGGGGAAAAAATACTACTCTGGTGAATTGCTCGATATATTGCTTGAGGTTGATCAAAAGAAAAATTCTATTAAAGATACAGGTCAATTAACAATTTCTGAAATTGAAATTGTCAGGCTTATTTCGGAAGGATTAACAACAAAAGAAATAGCTTTACGCAAATTTATAAGCTTTCATACAGTAATATCCCACCGTAAAAACATATTCAGAAAGCTTGGAGTTACAAGCATATCAGAGCTGATAATGTATTCTATTAAGGCAGGCTGGATAAACACTATTGAATACTACATTTGAATGTTATACCATATTTAGGGTACACAAAAATGCCATAAACAGGGTATTGTCTCCAACGCTCTCATCATCAATCTTTGTGCCTTAACAATTTTTATCTTATGGCACAGGAAAATTTACAATTCGACACACTGCAGTTACACGCAGGGCAGGTAGTTGATCCAACAACAAATTCACGAGCTGTTCCTATCTATCAGACGAGTTCCTATGTATTTAACGATTCGGAACATGCTGCCAACCTGTTTGGATTAAAAGAATTTGGGAATATTTATACCAGATTAATGAATCCCACTACCGATGTTTTTGAAAAACGAATAGCTGCACTTGAAGGTGGAGTGGCAGCCCTGGCAACTTCATCGGGTCAGGCTGCACAATTCATTGCTCTCACCAATATCTTACAGGCTGGAGACAACCTTGTATCGACTTCATATTTATATGGCGGGACATATAACCAGTTTAAGGTACAGTTCAAGCGTATCGGAATAAAGGTAAAATTTGTTGATGGAGACAAACCATCTGATTTCGAAAAACTAATTGATGAAAAAACAAAAGCCATCTATCTTGAAACAATAGGAAATCCACGATTCAATATTCCTGATTTTGATGCAATTGCCGCTGTGGCAAAAAAACATGATATTCCACTGGTCGTCGATAACACATTCGGTGCAGCAGGTTATTTATTCCGTCCTATTGAACATGGAGCTAACATTGTCGTTGAATCAGCCACCAAATGGATAGGCGGGCATGGCACAAGCATCGGCGGTGTAATTGTAGATGCAGGCAATTTTAACTGGGCAAACGGAAAATTTCCGCAGTTCACTGAACCATCAGAAGGATATCACGGTCTTAAGTTCTGGGATGTTTTTGGCGCTCCCGGACCATTTGGAAATATCGCATTTATTATTCGTGCACGCGTTGAAGGTTTACGCGATTATGGACCAACATTAAGTCCGTTCAATGCATTTCTATTCCTGCTCGGTCTCGAAACACTATCACTAAGAGTTCAGAAACATGTTGACAATGCCCTTGAAGTGGCACAATGGCTGTCGAAACATCCTAAAGTAGAATATGTCGAATATCCCGGTTTGTCTAACAGTCCTTACCATGAGCTTGGTAAGAAATACCTTAAACATGGTTTTGGCGGAGTACTTGCTTTCAAGGTGAGAGCCGGGAAAGAAGCTGCTGATAAACTTGTGAACAGTCTTAAATTAATCAGCCATCTGGCAAATGTCGGAGATGCCAAAACACTTATTATTCATCCTGCTTCAACAACCCATCAGCAACTTTCAGAGGCAGAACAGCTAAGTTCAGGCGTAGTTCCGGGAGTATTGAGATTGTCAGTAGGAATTGAGAACATCGAGGATATTAAGAATGATATAGAACAGGCACTTAATATCTTATAGATAATTTTAGAATAAATTAAATTGAAGTAAGTTGGTAATGGGACAACACTTTTTGAGCTTAAGTGTTGTACATTTACGGAAGAAAACAAAACAATTTAATAATTCAATCAAATGGCTGACTACACAATACCTGATAAAAAAGATGTTGAGAAAACAATCAAGTCTGTCTTCAGACTACTTTTTCCTGCCACTAATTCATATTCAGACACTGAAATTGAAAACAGCCTCGATCATTCACGGGTTTTGCTGCTTGGATTATTAATTGGGCTTACTGACGAGAAAGAGAAAGTGGCAAATCTGTTTTTTGATAATCTTGAAAGTATAACAAAAACACTCCTTAAAGATGCTGCTTTTATCCTTGAGTCTGATCCTGCAGCAACACAGCTTATTGAGGTTATTGCTATTTATCCCGGGTTCTTTGCAATATTCTGCTACCGGATTGCACATTCCCTGGCAAATTTAAGAGTTCCTCTGCTCCCAAGGATGATAACAGAGTATTCTCATAAAGTTACGGGTATTGATATTCACCCTCATGCTGAAATCGGATCTCCATTTTCAATTGATCATGGCACCGGAATCGTAATCGGAGAAACAACAATAATCGGGAATAATGTAAAACTCTACCAGGGCGTTACGCTTGGAGCTCTTAGTGTTGACAAGAGTAAAGCCTCGAAGAAGCGTCACCCTACCATTGAGGATAATGTCGTGTTATATTCCGGATGTACGATACTTGGAGGTGAAACAGTCGTTGGAAGAAACAGTGTTATCGGAGGCAATGTATGGTTGACGGAAAGTATCGCACCTTTTTCAGTAGTCTACCATAAAAGTGAAATAGTCGTCAGAAACCAGAACGGTTTTCAGGAACCGATAAACTTTATTATTTGAAATATTTATTACAAAACTTAATATCATGAAAGTAAACTCAATTCTCGAAACTATCGGAAACACACACCATTTGAAAATCAACCGGCTTTTTGATCCTGCATATTCAGTATGGGTAAAACTGGAAAGATCCAATCCCGGTGCCAGCATTAAAGATCGTATTGCATTGTCGATGATAGAAGATGCTGAGAATAAAGGTATATTGAATCAGGGAAGTGTAATTATTGAACCCACATCGGGAAATACAGGAATTGGTCTGGCAATCGTTGCAGCAGTAAAAGGTTATAGGCTGATTCTTGTTATGCCTGAATCAATGTCGCTGGAAAGAAGAAAAATTATGAGCTCATACGGCGCTGAATTTGTGCTTACCCCCCGCGAAAAAGGTATGAAAGGCGCTATCGAACGCGCAAGGGAACTAATAGATGAAACACCAAACTCATGGATGCCTATGCAGTTCGACAATCCGTCCAACACTGAAATTCATAAAACCACAACTGCACAGGAGATCCTTAAAGATTTTCCTGATGGACTGGATTATCTGATAACAGGAGTTGGTACCGGCGGACATATTACCGGAGTTGCAGAAGTGTTAAAGAAAGCATTCCCGAAACTGAAAGTATATGCAGTTGAACCGGAATTATCTCCTGTACTCAGCGGCGGTACTCCTGCTCCTCATCCTCTTCAGGGAATTGGCGCAGGATTCATACCTTCCATTTTAAATATAAAACTTCTTGACGGGATAATTAAAGTGTCAAAAGAAGATGCATTTAATTTTACCAGGAGAGCTGCAAAAGAAGAGGGTCTGTTCGTCGGAATATCTTCCGGAGCGTCTCTGGCAGCAGTAAATCAAAAGCTGAAAGAATTTCCCAAAGGATCAAGAATACTTACTTTCTGTTATGATACAGGTGAAAGGTATCTGTCGATCGAGGGATTATTTTAATACAATTCTTTTAGCCCCCCATCCCATTTGAAGGGGGGCTAATTCATAATTCACAAGGATAATTATCTTAAAATGAAAGTATTAAGCCCCCTTTAGGGTTGGGGGCAATTTTTACTCTTCAAACAGATATAGCTGGCGGTCATCACAATCTTCTGTTTCCAGATTCGAGATACTCAATCCCAGGAGCCTGATTCGTGTTCCTTCGAGCTTAAGCGATTTACGGATTTCCGAAACTTCTTTATGTAGTGTCTCAAAATCTCGGATATAATTCTGAAGTGTTTTACTCCTTGTAATCTGCCGGAAATCCGAAAACTTAACCTTCAGAGTTATGGTCCTGCCGGTAGCTTCTGAATGTTCCATCCTTTCCATCAGCTCTTTTTCAAGTTTATACAGTTCTGCAATGACTTCAAAACGCGTTGTCAGATCTTTCTCATAAGTAAGTTCGGTTCCGACAGATTTACGCTCCTGATCAGGTTCAACCGGACGGTCATCAATGCCCCTTACAATATCATAGAAAAAGACCCCTGACTTGCCAAAATTCCTTACCAGCGAAACACGATCCCACTTTTTCAGATCTGCTCCGGTGTGAATTCCAAGCTTATGCATCTTTTGCGCAGTCACCCTTCCGATTCCGTAAAACTTTTCTACAGCCAGCTCTTCTATAAATTTCTCAGCAGCTTCAGGCCGTATTACATATAACCCGTCTGGCTTGTTAATATCTGATGCGATTTTTGCAAGAAATTTGTTCACAGAAACTCCGGCAGAAGCTGTAAGACCAGTTTTTGACTTAATCTCATTCCTGATTTTTTTTGCAATTACAGTAGCTGAACCAATATTTTTTTTATCCTCAGTCACATCTAGAAATGCCTCATCAATTGATAGAGGTTCAATCAAATCGGTATACTCCCGGAAGATCTCATGAATCGCTCCGGAAACCTCTGTATATCTGGTAAAATTATGTTTCACAAATATAAGATCGGGGCATAATCGTTTTGCAATAACTGATGGCATTGCCGATCTTACACCAAACTTCCTGGCTTCATAGCTTGCAGCAGCTACCACACTTCGCTCCCCGCTTCCGCCGACGGCAACTGGCTTGCCTCTCAGCTCCGGATTATCCAGCTGTTCAACTGACGCGAAAAATGCATCCATATCTATATGAATAATCTTTCTCACTGCGAAAGAATTGAAGATCTTCGCAGCAAGCTACGAAGAATCTTCGATCCGCTAAAGTAAATTCTTAATGCTCCCTGAATGAGCAGCAAGCAACCAAAACCACAGCTTCCACAACAACAAAAAAGGATCAGAACAAGACAGTCGTTACAACCCAGACTCAAACTGTAAAAACAGTTGCTGATACCACTAAGACAAAAGTTGCAGTTAAGAAAGATGGTACTCCTGACAAAAGATTTAAAGAAAACAAAACAACAACGAAAACAACAGGACCTGTAAAAAAAGATGGCACCCTGATATGAGATACAAAGCAAATAAAGGTGTCGTAAAAGATACCACAAAGGTCAAAAAGTAATATTTACTTTAAACAAGAAAAAAGGTTTCCCGATAACAGGAAACCTTTTTTTGTTTATCCTTTGAAAATTGGCCGACATTGACCATTATTGCAATGAATATAAAATCAAATTTATTGGAAACAAGGTCAGATAAAAAAGGTAAGGTATTTGCTCTGATATTATTCCAGCACCGGTTGTGGGGCTCAGTAATACTCCCGTATATTATTCAAAAGGAAACTAACAGGGGATATTTTAAATTATCTGAATGCCTTTCCCCTTTTCCCAATACCGATACATTAAGCATTCTGACCTCTGAAGAACGTGAGTTAGTTAAAATTGTAAACGAATACACCGACAGAAATCTGTTCAAATTGTTTTCGAGAGAAAAGACTGTAAAGGAATTTCTTGAAAAAATAACAAATGAAAAGCTGGAACAATTTATCAGGCCTTTTATAGAAAGAAAGCTCTATAAATGTTTTACAATTGCTCGTGATGAAAACATCCCTATATATTTTCAGAAGACAAAAACAGGTACATTGCATTCTGAGGATCAACTGTTGATCAGCGAAGATAAGGCGGAACCCATCTTCAGATTTATAAGAGATAAGGAGCAAAGCTCCTATAGTCTAAGCATCGAATCTGCAGGGAAACCGGTCGACCTGAGGAAGAATCCGGTCGATATAATATGCATGACCCCTTGCCTGATAAGAGAGGAACACAGGATATTATTTGTTTCAGATATAGAGGGCTCCAGATTAAAACCATTCCTTTTAAAAGAATTCATCCTTATTCCCCAAAAAACAGAATTAAAATATTTCAGCGGATTCGTGCTTAATACAATAAATAGTTTTAAAGTTGAGAACAAAGGTTTTGAAATTATTGAATGCTCGCCCGAGAGGCAGGCCCTTCTCGAAATTGAAACCGGATTAAAAGGGAACACCGGTCTTATATTAAAATATAACTACCAGGGAAATATAATATATTCGAACGACCCTTCCAACTCATTCACTCTATTTGAAAAACAAGGAGACAGTTTTATTTTCAGGAAGTACTATCGGGATTTCAACTGGGAAAAACAATGTCGCGAAAGGTTAGGTGAACTTGGCTTCTTTTCAGATGATGATATTAATTTTTATCCTGTTTCATCAGCCAGCAAGCAAAGTGATGATATGTATGGAGTTTTAGAACTTGTCAATAGCAACTACTCTGAAATAACAGATCTTGGTTTTGTTCTCACTTCAAGACTTGATTTAAATTACAATTTAAGGCCAATCGATATTGAGATAAGCAGTCAGATTGAAAATGACTGGTTTGATCTGCGGGCAACTGTAAAAATAGGAGAATGGAAATTACCCTTCAACCTGTTCAGAAAGAACATCCTTGAAGGGATAAGAGAATATCTGCTGCCTGATGGATCAATAGCTGTTTTGCCCGAGACATGGTTTTCAAAATATAAGAACATTTTTGAGTTCGGGAAAAGTGACATTGACTCCCTGAAAATACATAAGCAACATTTTTCTTTACTTGCAGATGCTTTCAGTGAGGAGGAGCGTAAGGGTTACGCGAAGCTTGAAAAATTACTGATTCCCGATAAGTTACCGGTTCTTCAGCAACCTGAAGGTCTCAATTGCCTTATGAGGCAATATCAGTCTGATGGTCTGAGTTGGCTTAATTTTCTTCAAACAGCAGGCTTAGGCGGCTGTCTTGCTGATGATATGGGGCTTGGTAAGACAATTCAGACGCTTGCTCTTCTGCAATATAACAAGGAGCATTACATATCAAAAAAACTGCCTGGCAACGAAACAGAATTAAGCCTTTTAACAGGATCGGATATAAAACTTACATCGCTGATTATTGTACCGGCCTCACTTATCTATAACTGGGAAAATGAAATAAAAAGATTTGTTCCAGGCATGAATGTTTACAGTTACAAGGGTAACCAACGCAAAAAATCGACCTCATACTTTCAAAACTTTGATATAATACTTTCCAGTTATCATACTATACGTCAGGATATTGAATTAATAAGCACATTTAATTTTAATTATATTATTCTGGATGAGAGTCAGGTCATTAAAAACCCGGCATCAATGCTTTACAGAACAGTTACAAGTTTAAAATCTGAGTTCAAACTTGTGCTTACAGGAACTCCTGTCGAAAATTCACTCACTGATCTTTGGACGCAGTTAAATTTTGTAAATCCCGGATTGCTTGGTGACCTGGCATTTTTCAGAAGAGAATTCGCAAAGCCGATAGAGAAAATGGGCGACGATGAGAAAGAGCTTAAACTCAGGAAGATAATCCAGCCATTTATCCTGAGACGTACAAAAGAAATGGTTGCACGCGATCTGCCTCCTGTTTCCGAGCAGACAGTATTCTGCGATATGTCTGATGACCAGTTCAAATTGTATGATGAAGAAAAGTCATCGGTAAGAAACAGTATTCTTAAAAGCATTTCATCGACAGGTATGGAGAAATCAGCAATAATCGTACTGCAGGGACTGATGAAACTAAGGCAGCTGGCCAACCATCCTGTTTTGGCTAATGAAGAATATGAGTTTGGTTCAGGCAAGTTTGAAACAGTTCTTCAGGATATAGAGAGTGTTATATCGGAAGGTCATAAAATACTCGTATTCTCGTCATTTGTAAAACATCTTGATCTTTATGCTGAAGAACTGAGAAAAAAAAGAATACGTTTCGCCATGCTGACAGGTGCCAGCACAAAAAGAGAAAAAATAGTGAACAGTTTCCAGAATGATCCGGAGAATAAGATATTCCTTATCTCTCTTAAGGCAGGAGGCGTTGGTCTCAATCTGACCGCAGCTGATTATGTTTTTATTCTTGATCCATGGTGGAACCCTGCATCGGAAATGCAGGCTCTGAACCGTGCTCACAGAATAGGACAGCAGAAAAGCGTATTTGTGTACCGATACATAACAAGTAATAGTATTGAGGAAAAAATAGTAAAACTGCAGGAGAAAAAATCACAACTCGCCGACATCTTTATTTCAAGCAATAATCCGCTCAAGGATATAGATATACAGGAAATACTAAACATAATAGGTTAAACTTTTTATAAGGCCACTTTTATATACCCTTTTGACTTCGTAAAGGCTGAGAATTGTTCACCCCCATCCCCCCAAGGGGGGCAAAAAAACTGACTAAAAGTCCCCCCTGGAGGATTTAGGGTGTGAAAAGAATGAGAATAGCAGGGAGTCGCTCGAAAATCAATAAATTTGTAGCTAATTTTTTGAATTAAGAAACATATTGTTATTATCATGAAAGTACTTGGAATAAACTGCAGTCCACGAAAAGGTGGAAACACTGAATTATTGATTAATGAGGTCTTCAGATCTCTTGAAAAAGAAGGTGTAAAAACCGAGTTTTTTCAGCTGGGAGGAAAAGAAGTTAACGGATGTATAGCATGCATGAAGTGCAGGAAAAAAAAAGATGGAATGTGCCATCAGAAGAATGAGGTAATAAACAAATGCATAGAAAGAATCCTGAAATCCGATGCAATTATAATAGGATCGCCTGTTTATAATGCTGATGTCACAGCTGACGCTAAAGCTTTCCTGGAAGTTTCAAGTTTTGCTCTCGGTGGCGCCGGTAAGCAATTGAAACATATGCCGGGAGCAGCGGTAATTGCAGTAAGACGTGCAGGTGCAATTCATGCTTTCGACAGTATAAATCATTTCTTCCTCATAAATGAAATGATCATTCCCGGATCGTCGTACTGGAACATTGCAATCGGAAGGGAAAAGGGAGAAGTACTTAAAGACGAAGAAGGGATGAAAACCATGAAAGTACTTGGTGAAAATATGGCGTGGCTGCTGAAAAAGATAAAAGACAAAGGTTAAAAGACAAAAATCTCAATTATGAGCAACATCTTACAGAAAACCAGAACATAGGTTGAATACAAATCCTTTGTGACACTTCGTGTTAACCTTTGTGTACCTTCGTGGTAAAAATTAATTCATTGAACCACAAAGGATCACAAAGTAAAACACTAAGTAACACAAAGGAATAATAGAATAATAATTGGATTTTTGATAAGTCCTTAGTAATTCTCTTCCCTCATCTGCATGAAAGCTTTTGGATGCAGACAGGCAGGACAATTTTCAAGCGCTTTTTCAGATTCATAAACATAGCCGCAGTTCAGACATTTCCACCAGACCTTACCATTTTTCATAAATACCTTGTCTTCCGATACATTCTGAAGTAGCTTCAGATATCTGCGTTCATGCTCAGTTTCTACTTTTGCAATCATTTTAAACGCAGAAGCAACTTCAGAGAACCCTTCTTCTTTTGCAACTTCTGAAAAATGAGGATAAAGGTCAGACCACTCCTCATTTTCGCCTTCGGCAGCAGCTTTTAAATTTTCCCTGGTAGTTCCTATTATTCCCGAAGGATATTTGGCTGTGATCTCCGTCACTCCTCCTTCAAGGAATTTAAAGAAGCGCTTTGCATGTTCTTTTTCCTGAAGCGAAGTTTCCATAAATATGGCTGCAATTTGCTCGAAACCCTCTTTTTTAGCCGCACTTGCAAAGAACTCATAACGGTTCCTGGCCTGTGATTCACCTGCAAACGCCTTTAGCAGGTTTTGTTCAGTTTTTGTTCCTTTTAAAGATTTTGTCATAACAATAATATTTAATCCTAAAATTACAACTAAATTATTTCATGTTGAATAGCTACATCGATTTTCAAAAGTGTTCCGCAAGCCGTTTGATCCGCTGAGCCTGATGATCAAAAATGGAGAAAGCCGGCTTAAATCAGCCGGCCTTCTCTTTTGGTCAGATCAGTTTAGGTTAGATCTAAAAATTATCACGTTCCACATAATGTGTATGGAGCAGTTCATGCGACTTATGGCTATTCGGCTTGTCGAGGAACTCCTTATAGATAGCAATAACATCAGGATTTTCGTGTGATTTTCTGAGTACTTTGTGTTCATCTTCCGAGTAGATGGCTTTCATACGTTTTTTTCTGATCTCCAAATTTGTAGGAATAGGCTGTCCGCCGCCTCCGATACAACCTCCCGGGCAAGCCATAATCTCAACAAAGTGATAGGGAGCTTTCCCTGCTCTTGCCATACTCATGATCTTATTGGCATTAACCAGCCCATGAGCAATAGCTACTTTCAGTTCGGCCCCTTCAAGAAACTTCCATGCTTCTACACAACCTTCAATTTTAATAGTTGCTTCTTTTATTCCGTCCATACCTCTGACAGGAGTAATATTCAGATTCCCAAACGGAACTTCCCGCCCGGTAACTATTTCATAAGCTGTACGCAAAGCAGCCTCCATAACCCCTCCGGTAGCTCCGAAAATAACGGCTGCACCAGTAGAATCACCCATTATTGAATCATAATTTGCCTCTTCAATATTTCTGAAATCAATACCTGCCTGTTTAATCATAACGGCAAGTTCACGGGTTGTAAGAACAAAATCAACATCCTTGAATCCGCTAGAGCGCATTTCGGGTCTGTCGGCTTCAAATTTCTTTGCAGTACATGGCATTATCGACACTGATACTATTTTTGAAGGGTCGATATTTCGTTTCTTCGCATAGAATGTTTTGGCAAGTGCACCAAACATCTGTTGTGGCGATTTACATGTTGACAAATTCGGAAGGAACTCAGGGTATTTGTGTTCGACAAATTTAATCCAGCCCGGTGAACAGGATGTGAACATAGGCAATGAAACTGCTTTATCTCCATCAACAAGAGCTTTCTTAAGCCTCACCAGCAGCTCAGTACCCTCTTCCATAATTGTAAGGTCGGCACTGAAGTCAGTATCAAGCACTGAATTAAACCCAAGTTGTCTGAGAGCATTTACCATTTTCCCGGTTACTCTTTCACCCGGATCATAACCCAGGTCTTCACCAAGAGCAACTCTGACCGCAGGAGCAGTCTGAACCACCACATGCTTATCGGGATCATAGATTGCATCCCAAACCTGGTCGATGTATGTTTTTTCAACCAGTGCTCCGGTAGGGCATCGGTTTACACATTGTCCGCAGTTAGTGCATACAACCTGGCTCATGGGCCGATCGTGAAATGATGAAATTTTCTGATGTGCACCTTTGTTTGCAACTGATATAGCCGAGATATACTGTAATTGAGAACAGGTTCTTACACAGCGTTGGCAACGTATACATTTGCTGTCGTCCTTGACAAATGAGGGGGAAGATCTGTCTATATTATATTTTTTATCTTCAACAAGGTCGAGAAAAACATGGTCACCGAATGCATAATCATTTGCAAGAGATTGAAGTTCACAATTCTGGTTTTTGTAACATTTTGTGCAATCTGCTCTGTGTTCTGAAAGAAGTAATTCGACTATATGCTTACGTGCATTTCGAACTTTCAAGGTGTTGGTATGTATTTCCATTCCTTCTGCTACCGGAGTTGCGCAAGACGCTATAAGTGTTCTTGCTCCTTTTTGTTCAACAATACATACACGGCAGTTACCGGCAACACAGAGGTCATCATGGTTACATAGAGTAGGAATGTTTATTTTCAGTTTCTTTGCAGCAGCAAGAACTGTTGTTCCTTCCTGAACCGAGACCGTCTGGTCATTTATATGTAGATTTATCATGATTCTTCGTTTTTGATTGATTGATTAATAGATGATCTCTTCCTTAAAATTTCCAACAATAGATTTAAAGGCGTTCCCGACTGATTGTCCAAGACCACATTTAGCAGCGATCTTCATTGTATCTGCCAATTTCACAAGTTCATTGAGATAGGTGGATTTTGCTTCGCTTTTCTTGACTTTTTCAATACCTTTAAGCAATTGCTGGCAGCCTACCCTGCATGGAGTGCATTGACCACATGATTCCTCGGTAAAGAAATCGAGGTAATTATGAAGAACATTATACATCGATCGTGAACTGTTGAAAAGCTTCATAGATCCACCTGTAGGTACTCCTTCAAAGCCGATGATCGTTTCAGCAAATTTCTTCCTGGGTACGCAGAAACCTGAAGCGCCACCAACCTGAACAGCTTTTGTATCACCGTCGCCAAATTCATTAACAAACTGCTGGACTGTCATTCCGAGTTCAAGTTCGAAAATGCCCGGTGTCGGAGTATCACCTGAAATAGAAAATACTTTTGATCCTCTTGAATCTTTTGTCCCATACTGGATGAAGTTTTTAGCACCATGCTGAATAATCATCATAGCGGTAACAAGAGTTTCGACATTGTTGATAGATGTTGGTTTATCGAAGACACCCGATACTGTTGGATATGGAGGTTTATTTCTGGGTTCACCACGTTTCCCTTCAATTGATTCGAATAGCGCACTTTCCTCACCGCAAATATAGGCCCCGCTTCCCATCCTGTACTCTATAGAAAAATCAAATCCTATTTCATTTATCATTTTATGAAATGCTTCCAGTTCAATCATCAATTTTGGCAAAAGATACCTGTATTCACCTCTCAGATAAACTATACCTTTTTTTGAACCTATAGCTCTGCCTGCAATTGCCATTCCACCATGAACCTTATTCGAGACCCTGTCAAGTATCTCACGATCTTTGAATGTTCCGGGTTCTCCCTCGTCAGCGTTACAAACTATATATTTATCTGTGTCCTTTTCGGCAGCAGTATATTTCCATTTCAAACCAGTTGGAAAGCCTGCACCTCCCCGGCCTTTGAGACCCGAATCAAGCATACTTTGAATTATCTCGGCGCTGCTCATTGCAAAAGCTTTTGCCATAACCTCTTTCGAATCGATTTTTTCGAATATCAGGTCTACCTTAGTTAATACTTTATTTTCCATGATTTTATCGGATATTTATTTATTCATGTAATCTTTAATAATCTCACTCACTTTTCCAGGTGTCAGGTCTGTATAAGGCATTTCATTTATTAATATAGCCGGAGCTTTATGGCACCATCCGATACAGTTTGTTTCAATGAGGCTGAATTGTTTATCAGTAGTTGTTTCTCCAACTTTAATCTTAAGAATCTCCTCAAGCGTATGAATAATATCGCTTTTCCCTTTCATCGAGCATGTAATTGTTTTACATACCCTTATAACATACTTACCTTTCACCTGAGTGTCGAGAAAGGTGTAAAATGATGCTGTCCCGTAAACTTCAGCAGCCGAGATATCGAGTTCTCTCGCAACTTCGACCATTGCCTCATCAGTCAGATAATTGTGTTTTAGCACAATTGCCTGAAGAATTGGCATAAGGCTCTCCCTGGCATGACCATGTTTGTCGGACAATTCCTTAACTAGATTTCCTACTTGATACATATTTATTTTATTTTTAGATAATTAAACAATTTTAAAATAATTGATTGCTGCATTAAAAAAAGTGCTGTTAAATTAATGACAATACTTTCTAAAAAAAACTTACAAATGTCATAGTTGATAATTTAGAATGAAACTAAAGAACACAATAAAGGCATGAAGGCGCAATGGGACAAGGAGCGGCAAGGGGGCAAATGAAACTGAGACGCCCGATTTGGGCGTCTCTACATTTATTTATTATTTTACCGGACAATTAGATGATTTAACAAGTGAATTACCAGGCAAGTTTAAAAAACCTGAAACCGTCTCACGAATTCTTTATCGGAATCGATTCGGACGGATGTGTATTTGATTCAATGGAGGTAAAACAGAAGGAATTCTTCATACCAAATGCATTAAAATATTTCGATTTGTTTGAAATTTCCAAAATATTACAGGAGACCTGGGAATTTGTTAATCTTTATTCAATATACAGAGGGGGTAACAGGTTTACCTCAATAATTAAGGTCTTTGAACTGCTGTACGAGCGGAAAGAGATCAGGGACAAAGGTTTCAAATTGGCTGATCTGAGCTCCCTTAAAAAATGGGTAAAGATTGAGACAAAACTGGGTAATGCCAACCTCCGCAAATATTTTGAATCAAATTATGATCCTGATCTTGAAAGAGTTGTCAGTTGGACTGAAGCTGTCAATAAAGATATATCGGAAATGCTCAGAAATATTCCGCCTTTCCCACATGCAATACAGGCAATAAAAAAAATGTCTGCATTCGCTGATCTCATTATTGTTTCACAAACACCACTTGAGGCTCTTGAACGTGAATGGGAAGAGCATGATATGAAAAAATATGTCAAAGTGATTGCAGGTCAGGAACATGGAACTAAAAGAGAGCATCTGGCACTAGCAGGGAAAGGCAAATATACCGAAAACAATATCCTTATGATTGGTGATGCAATTGGAGACATGGATGCTGCAAAAAATAACGGAATACTCTTCAACCCTATAATTCCCGGGAAAGAAGATGAATCATGGGAAAGGTACCTTACTGAAGGGTTGGAAAAGTTCAGGAAAGGCAGGTTTGCAGGTGCATATGAGAAATCGCTTCTCAGGGAGTTCAGAAAATCGTTGCCAGATACTCCGCCTTGGGAAACTGGTTAACTCCTTTTTTATTTCCCCCAGGTTGAAAACTCCTACTTTTAAAGTGTAATTTGCCTAAATACCATAGTATTATCGCCCCTTCAGGGGAGATGTCCTGCTTCGGCGGGACAGAGGGGTTTTCCAATAGCAATCAGCTTTTTTTATTAATCTGATCTTTTATCCACTCTTACCATTCTTCAAGTCCGTTTCCTTTTGTGCATGAAATTTCGAAAATGGGTATCTTATCATCTATTTTTTCAAATCAGATCTTCAGCTATTCTGATTTCATTCATAATTACATCCTAACAAATTCTTGGAAGCTGTATTCCTGCAGGCATATCAATTATACGTTTGCCCCCGGCTGAAGTATTCAGTACCACAAGTTCCTTTTTATCAGTAATGATTTCCCCTATCACTTCAGAGTATCTTCCCAATGGATCAGACCTTAAGATTTCAAGTACTTTGTTTTCCTCTCCTGCGCTTGCTACCATCAGGACTTTCCCTTCATTTGCCAGGAAGAGAGGATCGAAACCAAGCATTTCGCACAATCCCCTCACCTGTTCATCGACCGGAATTGTTGCTTCGTTTACTATGATGCCACATCTTATCATCCCGGCAAGTTCGTTCAACACTGTGGCGAGACCACCCCTGGTCACGTCGCGCATAAAAAGTATCTCTTTGCAGTTCTGCAAAACTTTGCGTATCAAATGATTTAATGATGAACAGTCAGAGGTAACCGTGGTCCGGAAAGCCATGTTGTTTCTGGCACCGAGTATTGCGATAGCATGATTTCCCAACGGACCGTTAATGATCAGCTTATCTCCGGGTTTTATTCTCTTGCCTGTACTGATATTCTCTATTTCAGAATTGAGAAAACCAATACCGGAGGTCGTAATAAACAGCTTATCGCATTTACCTTTATCAACAACCTTCGTATCTCCGGTGACAATCTTCACTCCTGCTTTAGCAGCCTCCTCAGCCATCGAATCTGCAATCAAAACAAGGTCATCCATTGGGAAACCCTCTTCAATAATAAAAGAAACCGCGATATACCTGGGATCAGCACCGGATACTGCCAGATCATTTATTGTTCCGCATATTGCCAGTTTACCAATATTGCCTCCGGGGAAAAAGAGAGGATCCACAACATATGAATCAGTGGTAAGTGCAAGAGTTGATCCGGATTCTTTAATAATAAAGGAATCTGTTAAAGGCTCCGACATAGCGAACCTTTTTACAAAAACCTTTTCAATAAGCTCATGGGTAAGCTTACCGCCGCTACCATGGTTTAAAGAGATAAAATCGTTCATTTTACAAATCTGTATTTATACCAGCTGTTGCAAGCCCCTTCATTGGAAACCATACATGCGCCTAAAGGATTTTCAGGAAAACAGATTTCTGAGAAAAGAGGACAATCTTCAGGAGTTTTAAGCCCCCTCAGAATTTCTCCACAGATACAAAGTTCATTATCTTCCTTAAATATAATTTTTAAGGGTAATATCTTCTCGATATCAAACCTCTCAAAATCCTTCCGTAATTTAAGACCGCTTAATGGAATAACACCAAAACCTCTCCAGGAGGCGTCGCATGTTTCAAAGACTTCTGAAAGACACCTTTGCGCGATTAAATTGCCACACAATGTAACCGCACGGTTATACTGAATTTCTACTTTGGGAGTATTCTGGTTTACCATTTTTATGAGCATCAGAATTGACTGCAGAATATCGGCAGGTTCAAAACCAGTTACTACACAACCCAGATTATACCTCTCGGGAATGAAGTCAAAAATTGAGGAACCGGTGATGGCAGCAACATGCCCGGGACAAATAAAACCATCGAGACTGGCTCCGTCTTTTATAATAGCTTCCATAGCAGGAGGCATAAGTTTATGCGTACTTAAAAGAAAAAAATTATTGATATTCTCCTTTGCAGCTTGTTTTATTGTAACAGCACTGCCCGGTGCAGTTGTCTCAAAACCTATTCCCAAAAAAATAATTTTTTTGCCGGAGTTTAACCTTGCGATTTCAAGGGCATCCAACCCTGAAAGGACAATTCTGATATTCGCACCTGCAGCTTTCTCTTTTTCAAGTGATGAAGATGATCCCGGTACCTTAATCAAATCTCCAAAAGTGGTAATTATAACATCTTCCATTTTAGAATAAGCTATTGCTCTATCAATGAAATCTGTTCCAGTGACACATACCGGGCATCCGGGACCTGAGATTAACCTTATATTTTCGGGAAGAAGCGACGGAATTCCAAATCTGTGTATGGCAGAAGTATGGCCGCCGCATACCTCCATAAATGTATAATCCCGTATAACTGACTTATGAATCTGATCAGCCAGTTTTGTTACAAGGTTTTTATTTCTGAACTCATCAATGTACTTCATATATTTTATTCATCCAGAGAATTGTTAATCTCTTCAAATAATCTTAATGTTTCTTCAGCCTCCTTTTCACTTATCATCTGTATGGCAAATCCGGCATGCAGCAGGATATAATCTCCGACCTTGGCATCTTCGATCATATGCAGACCGGCATTAAATATTGCACCTCCGGCAGACACCTCTGCCATTGAGCCGTCGATTGAAATAATTTTTGCAGGAATACTCAGGCACATTATCTTTTTATTTTTGATGCAATTGAAATTTGTCCGAGAGAAATGCCCCCGTCATTGGACGGTACAAGGTGATTTGTAAAGACCTTAAACCCGTTCAGTTTCAGAAGATATAAAGACTTCTCCAGAAGGTACTTATTCTGAAAGACACCACCAGAAAGGATAACCTTTTTAAGGGATGTTACTTTTCTGATCTGTTGTGAGACTTCAAGGATTACCCGGGCAATTGTGTTGTGGAATTTCGCCGAGATTACTGAAATTTTTTGTTTGTGCAAATCATCAATTATTGCCTTTATTGTCTCAGCAAAAACAATATTAGTATCAGCCTGGAAGGGATAAAAATCAGTCGTTTCACAATCTATAACAGATTCAAGTCTCATTGGCGCTTCAGAATCGAATGTAGCCTCAGGGCAAAGTCCCAAAATTGCCGAAACTGCATCAAAAAGACGACCGGCTCCCGAAGTCAATGGGGCATTTATCTTTTTAACCAGCATCTCCTTAATCATTGATAACTTCTTAGTTTCAATTGAATTAAAGACTGACAATGATTCATAATCAAATATGTCACCTGAGTATTTGAAAATATATGAATATGCCATTCTCCATGGCTCGTCAACTGCTTTCTCACCTCCAGGCATAGGCACGTAATCAAAATGCTTAAAGCGAGTGGATTCTTTCAGATCAGCAATCATAAACTCTCCACCCCAGATATTCCCATCCGAACCGAAACCTGTCCCATCAAGACTGACTCCGATTACTGACTCATCCAATCCGTGCTCAGCCATACAAGATGCAATATGAGCATGGTGATGCTGCACTCTGATGAGTGGTATATTTAATTCATTTTCAAATAATTCAGCATAATGAGTTGACAGATATTGAGGATGAAGATCACAAGCAATCAATTCAGGTCTGAACCTGAAAATATCTGAAAACCTGTCAATTGTCTCAATAAAGAAATTATATGTTGCCGGATTTTTAAGATCACCAATGTACTGGCTCATAACTGCCTGGTATCCTTTCCCGATACAAAAACTGTTTTTTTGTTCGGCTCCGAGCGCAAGAATACCATCCACGCTGAATTTCAAATCAACAGGTTGTGGCACAAATCCTCTTGAACGACGGAAAATAGTTGTCTCCCGGTTAATAATTCTAATTACGGAATCATCGGCCCTATTTAAAATCTGCCTGTTGTAAGACAGGAAAGAATCCGCAACTGACAATAGTTGTTTCTCAGCCATATGATCATCACAGATTATTGGTTCATCAGATAAGTTACCGCTGGTTAGTACCACAGCGGGTGTTTTCAGAGACTTGAAAAGTAAATAATGAACTGGCATATATGGAAGCATTGCTCCTATTGTGTGTATTCCGTTGCTCACTGAAGGAGAAAGTATTTTCTTCTGTTTCAGAATAAGGATGGGTCTTCGCCAGGACTTTATCTCTTCCTCTTCAGTTTCATCTATAAAGCAATATTTTTTAGCTGCAGTTATATCCCTGAACATTACGGCAAATGGTTTTGAGTCGCGTTGTTTTTTTTGTCTCATTGTGTTTACGACATCATCATTCAACGCGTCGCACATCAGGTGATATCCCCCCAACCCTTTAATAGCAACTGTTTTCCCTGCGGCTATCTGCAGAGAAACCTCCCGGAGTATTAATGTTATATTGTTCAGGCTCCTTAAGGCGTCTTTATACCGGTAAACAGGTCCGCAGGAATTACATGCAATTGGCTGGGCATGAAAGCGGCGATCGAGAATATTATTATATTCGTTATCACAATTCCCGCACTTTCTGAAGCTTTTCATTGTAGTTTTTGGCCTGTCGTATGGCAATCCCTCAATAATAGTAAACCGGGGACCGCAATTGGTACAATTAACAAAGGGATAATCTATTCTTTCAGGATCACTTTCCATATCTTCCAGACAATCAGCACAGACGGCAATATCCGGACTGATTTCAGTAATCTGATTTTCAATTGTTTTACTGGATGTTATTCTAAAATTATTATAATTGTCTATTTGGGCCGATCTAATCTCTAATGATTTTATCTGTGAAGCAGGAGGAGCATATTGAAGGATATCGTCGCCGAACAGATCAACTGTTTTCAGATCGCCCTGAACAATTACAGAAACACCGTCAGATCTGTTATCTACTTCGCCAAACAGACCATGTTTCGAGGCCATTCTGCATATAAAAGGCCGGAATCCGACGCCCTGAACAAGCCCTTTGATCAATATTTCATATCCCTGTATAATAGCTCCAGATTTTTAAATCCATTACTTTTAATCTGTTTGTGAACATAATATATCACACTTTCAAGTTCATCGCAAAGGTTTACGTTATTTATGATAACATCAGGCGGCACTTTCAATAGTACAGGTGCAAAGTTCACGATTCCTGTTATACCGTATCGAATCAACTCATCAGTAACTTCCTGGGCAGAAATCTCTGGAACGGCAAGAATAGCCACCTTAACGCTAAACCTGTCGATGATTTCTTTCAACCTGCTCATTGAATATACCGGGATGCCCGATCTCATTTTTTGTTTGAATGGATCAATATCGAAAGTCGCAACAATATTCATATGACGCTGGACAAATTTACTGTACTTAGAAAGTGCAAGCCCCATATTCCCCATGCCGATCAGCACAATATTATTGTCTTTATTCCTATGGAATAAATTTTCCATCTTTTCAAGCAATTCATTAATGTTATATCCACCCCGCTTATTACCCTTTATATTGAATTCGGAAAAGTCTTTTCTTACCTGATCAGATGTAACACCCGTTTCATTTGCGAGTGTATAAGAAAAAACTTTTTCAACACCCATCAACTTCAATCTTACTAGACATGCCCGGTAAAGAAAAATCCTTTTCAGACTATTTTTAATTATGTTTTTTGTGACTTGTTTCACATCAAATGTTTTTAATTTACTTCGCTATGCAAGTTAAAAAAATAATATAATATGTAAATTATTCATTTATAACTGATTTATAGATGTTTAAATCTATTTGTATATGGTTAGCAGTTATAATCATGACACTCTTTATTGAATAATAAAATATTTGAATCAATTTTAGATGTGAATCTTCTCACATAAATGACATATAATTTCATCACAAAGAAAGAATAAAATAAGATTATAAAGCACCTGATACTATCCTCAAACGAAAAGTAACCTCTTCAGCACAAAAAAACAAACCAATTGTTTCGCATTTTATGACGAATAAAAAAACGCTGATCCTTGGAATAGGGAATAATATCCTCACAGATGATGGAATAGGTTCCAGGCTTGTGAGTGACATTACTAATTTAGGCTGCGATCCAAATATACATTATGATACTGCCTGTTGTGGAGGTCTGGAGATAGTCGAATACATAAAGGATTATGAACGAGTGATTTTCATAGATGCAATACGCACACAGGAAGGGAGGCCAGGTGATGTGTATTATTTTATACCATCGGATTTCCAGGAAACCTCACACTTATCGAGCTTGCATGATGTGTCTTTCCTTACCGCGCTTAAACTTGGCCATACATTGAATTTGGGTTTGCCAGATGATTTACATATAATAGCTGTTGAGATTATCGAAGATATGGAATTCAGTGAAGAATTAACCCTGCAATTGAAGGAAAGGTACCCTGAGATACTTGAAAAGGTACTTGAAATAGTAAGGTTGATTATAGTTTAAGAAGACGGTCTAAAAAAGTTAAGACAGTAATGGCATAAATGCATCATCGCAATGTTGTTTTGATTATTTATTGTGAATTGTTTCATTTTATTTTCTATGGAATTTTATTCTTTCTGGGGTTTTTTGTTCTTTCTGGAATATTTTTCCAGAGTTAAAATGCATCATGATATAATAGATTTATAGATTGACTAAAAGCGTTTACAAATCCATGAAATTCTGATTATTTTTTGCTCGATAATTTTGTTTTTATGCTTATAGTTAATGTTTTATACAATATTTGCTTACTTCTTAAATTTAATTATCATAATTATTTTATTACAGGTATTGAAACAATGATTTATCGGGGAATATTGCATTTTGATAAAGATTAACCAAATTATATATTGTGAAATACTTCACTTAATTATAATAATAATTAATAGTTTGTTTACTTTTATTTTGAATTATCATTTTATTGTTAAAGACATTATTGTTAAGATTTTTCATTAAATAAATGAGTCAGCTATATGGAATTTAAACCCCTTATTATTGCATTTCTCTGTAAATGGTGTTCGTACACCGGTGCAGATCTGGCAGGGACATCAAGGATGGAGTATAAACCCAACGTTAGGATAGTCAAGGTAATGTGCTCAGGTCGGATAGAGCCTACATTTATACTCAAGGCATTTACCAATGGTGCTGATGGGGTGCTTCTTTGTGGCTGTCACCCTGGCGACTGCCACTATCAGGAAGGGAATTACCGGTGTCTCCGGAGATATGAACTGTTGCAGAAATACATTATCCAGATGGGTATTGCGACTGAGAGACTTAAACTTGAGTGGATAAGCGCCAGTGAGGGTAAACAATTTGCTGAATTGATAGACAGTTTTACAGAAACTGTTACGGAACTGGGACCATCTAAAATAAAAGAAACACTGAACATTTTAACATAGATTAAATTTTGTGCCATGGAAGGATCAAAGCCAAAACTTAAACTTGCCGTTTATTGGGCTTCTGCCTGCGGTGGTTGCAGTGTATCAGTTCTGGATGTGCACGAGAAGCTTTTTGATGTCATAGCGAATGCCGATTTTGTATTTTGGCCTCTTGCATTGGATATTAAATACAAAGATGTCGAGGAAATGCCTGATAATTATATTGATGTCACACTTTTTAACGGTGCAGTCAGGAACAGCGAAAACGAGCATATGGCCAATCTCTTAAGAAAAAAAAGTAAAATTCTTGTTGCCTATGGCAGTTGCTCACATCTCGGAGGTATTCCAGGATTGGCTAATTTTTCAACCAAAGAGGATATATTCCGTAGGGTTTATGAAGAAAGTGAATCAACAATTAACACTGAAAAAATAAGACCTCTCTCTGAATATAAGGTAAAGGAAGGCCTGCTCGAGATACCTGTTTTTTATAATGACGTACGTTCTCTTTCACAAACAGTAGAGGTTGATTATTTTATACCCGGTTGTCCTCCTCAGACAGAAAGACTTCTCGAGGTATTTGGTGCAATAGTTAGCGGGGCTGAACTTCCTCCTAAGGGTTCCGTTATCGGAGCAGGAACCAGGTCTCAATGCGATGAGTGTATCAGAAAAAAAACAGAGAATAAGCAAATAAAGAAGTTTTATCGTCCATGGGAAATATCAGATGATGGCGAAACATGCTTTATGGAGCAGGGCGTTATATGTATGGGACCTGCAACCAGGGAGGGATGTGGTTACCGATGTATTAAAGGCAATGCTCCATGCCGTGGCTGCTACGGACCTACACCCGGTGTAACTGACCCCGGAACCAAAATGATGTCAGCGATTGCAAGTATTATAGATGAAAAGGAACCGGAAGAAATTAACAGGGTCATTGATGATATTGTTGACCCGGCCGGATTATTTTACAGATTTAGCCTGCCTGTTTCACTAATAAGAAGAAAATTATCATGAGAAGAATCACGATTGACCCGATAACGCGACTCGAAGGTCATGGTAAAATAGAAATTTTTCTGAACGATGACGGAGAAGTTGACAATGTGTATTTTCAGGTTCCTGAACTGAGAGGTTTTGAAAAGTTCTGCGAGGGAAGGCCTGTAGAAGAACTCCCTGCAATCGTTGCAAAAATATGCGGAGTCTGCCCAGGTTGTCATCATATGGCTTCAGGAAAAGCTGTTGATGCTGTATTTGGTGTCGAACCTCCGCCAACAGCTAAAAAACTCAGGGAGCTTTTCTATATGGCACATTTTGTCCATAGTCATACAGCCAATTTTTATGCACTGGCTGCTCCGGATTTTGTTTTAGGCCCCGATGCTCCCGCTTCTAAAAGAAACATCTTAGGGGTAATTGAAAAGGTTGGTAAGGAAATCGGAACTGAAGTAATTAAACAGCGTCGCCTGGCGCAGGAAATACAGGCTCTTCTTGGCGGACATCAGACTTTTGTCGTAATGAATATCCCGGGTGGCGTACGAAGAGGACTTTCCGTAAAAGAGCGTGATGATATTGTTGAGAAAGCAAAAGGGTTCGTAGAATTCGCAAAGTTCTCTCTCAATGTTTTTCAAGATTTCGTGCTTGATAATAAACAGTATGTCGATATTATACTTAATGGTCCATATTCCCTGAAACTTCACTCAATGGGCCTCGTTGATGTGAACAATAAGGTAAATTTTTACGATGGAAAAGTGAGGGTGGTGGATACAGAAGGAAAAGAGTTGTACAAATATTCACCAACCGAGTATCTCGATTATGTAGCGGAACATGTCGAGCCCTGGACTTATCTTAAGTTCCCTTATCTTAAAAAGATTGGCTGGAAAGGATTTACCGAGGGGCAGAATTCAGGAGTTTACCAGGCCACACCATTATCAAGGTTGAATGCAGCTGATGGCATGGCCACTCCTCTGGCACAGAAAGAGTACGAACGCATGTACAGCACACTTGGAGGCAAACCCGTTCATGCAACTCTGGCCATGCACTGGGCAAGGCTTGTGGAGCTTTTATATTCTGCCGAAAGATGCCTGGAGCTCGCCCGGGATAATGATATTACCGGTAAAGAATTACGGGCACAGCTTGGGCCAATTCCAGGTGAAGGTGTAGGAATCGTAGAAGCCCAGAGAGGTACTCTCACACACCATTATTTCACCGATAACAAAGGAATTGTTATCAAAGTAAATCTTATTGTTGGAACTACAAATAATCATGCAGCAATAAGTATGTCGATAAAAAAAGCTGCTGCTGGTCTGATAAAAAAAGGAGTTGAAGTGACCGCTGGCACTCTGAATATGATCGAAATGGCTTTCAGGGCATATGACCCGTGTTTTTCATGTGCTACACATAGTCTTCCCGGAGAAATGCCAATGATTCTTGAAATTCGTGACGCCAAAGGAGAATTGACGCAGCGTGTGGTAAGAAATTAATACCCTTCGGCTTTAAATGATTTATTAGATAATCAATAATAATAAATATGCGAGTAGGAGTCTTTTTCTGTCAGATGGATGAAAGCGCGGATCTAAATATTGATTCCATTGCAAAATATGCTGCAAATCTTCCGAATGTTGATATTGTCCAGATCCTGGGGATAAAACCTCATCCTGATGTGAAAACTCTTAATGAAATCATCAGGACAAACAACCTTGAAAGGATTGTTATAGCAGGAGATATGCCCGGTTATTATAAGCCGGCTTTTACCAAAGCGATGGTAATGGCAGGAGCCAATACAGATGAAATTCGTCTTGCCTCTTTCAAGGAACACGGTGCAAGAGGGGAACAGGCAATGGATCGTGCCAAAGCTATAGTAGCCTGTGCAACCATGGCTGTTCCTTTCCCGCTCGCGGCCATTCCAGTCGGGAATCCGGTCAATCGCTCAACACTTATTATCGGAGGCGGCATAGCCGGAATACAGTCTGCTCTCGAGATAGCTGACGCAGGTAAACCGGTTTATCTTGTTGAACAGACCGGAACAATTGGAGGTCATATGGCTATGTTTGACAAAACGTTCCCAACATTGGATTGTGCTGCCTGTATCCTGACTCCTAAAATGGTTACAGTTGGACAGCATGAGATGATCCAACTGTTGACCAAATCAAAGGTGGTGGCTGTTGCTGGTAAACCTGGAGCTTACCATGTGAAAATAAAACAAAGTGCCAGGTTTGTTGATGTCAAATCGTGTGTTGCATGTAATCAATGTGTGGAAGTTTGCCCTGTTAAGGTAGAAAGTGAATTCGACGCCGGAATATCATTGAGGAAAGCAATTTATATCCCCTTTCCACAGGCTGTTCCCAATGCATACCTTGTCGATGCAACAAAATGTACTTATATTCTTTCTGGTGGTAAAAAGTGTGGCGTGTGTGCAAAAAAATGTCCCAAGGAATGCATTAATCTAAACGAAACAGACCATTTTATCGATATAGAGGTTGGAAATATTATTCTGGCCATAGGATATGAGCTTATGGATGTCAGCAAAATTGAACAGTATGGATACGGGGTATATCCTAATGTTCTGACTTCACTTGAATTTGAGCGTCTAACTAATGCTTCAGGAACGACAGGCGGGAAAATTATCACTAAAACCAAACGTTTTAATAAAAAAACAGAAAAGGATGAATGGATCTTTTCACCCGATGGGATCCCGCCAAAAAGTGTTGCCATAATTCACTGCGTTGGATCCAGAAATAAAAAATACAATGCTTACTGCTCAAGGGTCTGCTGTATGTATTCCCTGAAATTTGCTCATCTGATAAAAGAGAAGATCCCTGATGTTACGGTTTATGAGTTTTATATCGATATGCGTGCATTCGGAAAAGGGTATGAGGAATTTGCTGACCGTATCAAGGAGGAAGGGACTTTAATAATTCGCGGACATTCGGCTAAAGTTACCATGAATAACGGTCAGATGGTTGTCCGGGGTGAGGATATTATTAATGACAGATTGGCTGAATTCAATGTTGACATGGTTGTCCTTGCAGTTGGTCTTATTCCTTCCTCAGGCACAAATGAATTGATTAAGATGCTGGATATCAGCAAGGATTCTGACGGATGGTTTTCAGAATTGAATTACAACGGCAGCCCGACTGATACTGAAAAAGGGGGTATATATGTGGCAGGTATGTGCCAGGGCCCAAAGGACATTCCCGATACAGTGGCCCAGGCTTCTGCTGTCGCCGCCGGTGTACTTAGAAGCCTCACAACTAAAAGAGGTATTGGGCATATGAGCAGTATTCCACTTAGTGAAATAGAAGCAAAAGCTAAGAGTATTCAAACAGTATAAAAATCTTACCATGGCAATTAGAGTTAACCCCGGATTCATAAATGCGCTGGATCGTTTTGGCAAGGAAAATATACAACTGTGTTATCAGTGCGGTGATTGTTCTGCTGTTTGTCCACATGCTGACGAATTTTACAGATTCCCGCGTAAACCCATCCGCCTGTTACAAATGGGACTGGAAAAGAAGTTAGAAACCACACTTGAACCATGGCTATGCTATTACTGTGGCGACTGCTCGGATTTATGCCCGCGGGATGCTAATCCGGGAGACACCATGATGATATTAAGGAGATATCTCACATCAGTATATGACTGGACCGGGTTGTCGAAGAAATTCTATACCTCACACTGGTGGGAATTTGGTGCTGTACTCTTAATAGGGATCTTTATAGCTCTTCTTTTCTCTGTTTTCAATCCTCATGGAATTGTGACCACTCTGACACCCGACGGCGGAGTAAAGGTAAACGAAATGTTCCCTGTCGGGATAGTGAACATTGGGGCGCATATTATGCTGATCTCTATAGCCAGCTTCCTTATTGCAAATATTATCCATATGTGGTATCTGACACTTCTGAAGGATAAGTCTTTAAAGATACCTTTCAGGCTTTATATAACTAATTTGTACCAAATTATCGTTCATTTCTTCACCCAGAAGCAATTCAGTAAATGCAAAGACAGAAGTTACTGGTTTTTTCACTGGATTTTAATGTCGGGATATGTTTTGATGTTTGCCCTTATAGTGGGGAATCTGAAATGGTTTCAAACTGAAAAAATTTATTCCTGGTATGAACCACAGAGGATACTGGGTTATTATTCAACTTTAGGTTTAATTGCTGGCCTGGTTTTTTTCAGCTGGGGCCGGATTAAAAAAATAGGACAGAAATTCAAATTTTCACATTTAAGTGACTGGATTTTTATCATCCTGTTATTTATGACAACCGTTTCGGGGATTCTTTTACACATATTCAGGATCGAAGGCATGCCGGTTGCTACATATTATACTTACATTATTCATATGGCGGTACTCGTTCCGATGCTCTGTGTAGAGGTACCATTCTCCAAATGGTCACACCTTGCCTACAGGCCTTTTGCTATTTATTTCGCAGAGATAAAAAAATCCGCGATGCTAATAGGAAAAAAGAACAACTTATAAAAAATGAATAAGAAAAATGGCTGATAAAGTAACATTACCAAGAATAGGAGTTTATATCTGCTGGTGCGGAACCAATATAGCAAAAATAGTCGATGTTGAAGCAGTTGTCCGATTCGCATCCGGTCTGCCAAACGTTGTTCTTGCCAAAAGCTATAAATACATGTGCTCCAATCCCGGCCAGGAAATGATCACTCAGGATATCAAAGAACATAAACTTGATCGCGTGGTTGTCGCTGCCTGCAGCCCAAATATGCATGAGCGGACTTTTCGTAGTGCTCTGAGATCAGCTGGCTTGAATCAGTATCTTTTCGAAATGGCCAATATACGTGAACAATGCAGCTGGGTGCATACTGATCGCGTTGAGGCAACCGAAAAAGCCAAGGCTCTTGTCAGTGCAGCCATCTCACGTGTTGAGCTCCATGAGTCTCTCGAAACCATGTCGGTTGATATGTGTCCTAATGTTCTTGTTATAGGAGGAGGCATTACAGGTATGACCGCTGCTCTTGAACTTGGGGATTCAGGTTACACTGTTTATCTGGTTGAAAAAGATGACCATCTTGGAGGTAACCTTGCACGTGTTGATCTTACGGCACCATATCTTTATTCTGCCCGTGATCTATTAACGGAAAAAATAATGCGAATAAAGGATAACAGAAAAATCATAGTCTACCTTGAATCAAAAGTGACAGAGGTCACAGGTTTTATAGGCAACTTTAAAGCATCAATTCAATCCTACGACAATAAATTTAACTATCCCGGAAGGAAGATTAACGTGAAGATCGGAAATGTTGTTGTATGCACAGGTTATAAGGAATTCGACGCATCACGGATAGTTCACTATGGATACGGGAAATTGCCGAATGTCATTACCTCCTTCGAACTGGAAAAGATGATACGTGCCGGAAGTATTGAAACAAAGGAAGGTAAAGTACCAAAATATGTCGCTATTATTCATTGTGTCGGGAGCCGGACAAAGGAATTTCATACTTATTGCTCAAGGGTATGCTGTATGACAGCATTAAAATATGCTTCTGAGATCAAATCTGCAAACCCCGATTGTTATATTTCAGATATCTATATCGATATGCATGCTTTCGGGAAAGGGCATGAGGATTTCTACCGCAGGTCATCGGAAGCCAAAACATTGTTCCTGATGTATGAAAAAGGCGATAGACCGGTGATTCATAAGGCAGATCCTAAAGATGACTGTGAAATGCTGATAGAAGTCAATGAAAAACTTTCAGGTGAACATATTGAAATTCCGGCTGATCTGGTAATACTTATGGTAGGGATGGAAGCCCGCGAAGATTCTAATGAAATAGCACGTCTTGTAAATATAAGCCAGGACAAAGATGGATGGTTCATCGAGAGTCATCCAAAACTTGAACCGGTTGCAACTACTACTGACGGAATATTTATTGCCGGAACATGTGTCGCTCCAAAGGATATTCCTGATTCTGTTGCCCAGGCAAGAGCAGCAGCGGCACGGATACTGGCAAGAATTGCAAAAGGGAAAATCGAGGTTGATGCAGTTTATTCAGAAGTAAATGAGGAGCTATGCTCGGGATGCCGCTTCTGTAACCAGCTTTGCCCCTATAGCGCCATAGAATTCAATGAAGAAGAAAGGCATAGTCATATAATAAGCGCTTTATGTAAAAGCTGTGGCGTTTGTGTTGCAGCCTGCCCATCATCAGCAATCAAGGGCCGGCACTTTACAGACCAGCAGTTAATTGCACAGGTGGATGGACTATTCAGAGTCTGATTATTGGCATAATCAATATTATTGTATTTACATTTTTGAAATTCCCGAACTTATGGTTTCGGATGTTGACTGATTTTTTTGTATCGTTCTCTTAACCAATAATACCAATTTTCTAGTCCTTCTCCGCTTTTTACCGACATATCAAAAAACTGTAAATGATGATTTATTCTTAATGCGAACTCTTTGCATTTATTTACATTAAAATCAACGTATGGCAGCAAATCTGTCTTATTAATTATACATATATTTGAAGTATAAAATATCGTTGGATATTTTAATGGTTTGTCGTCTCCCTCTGTAACACTGATAATTACAACCCGGAATGATTCCCCTAAATCAAACGATGAGGGACATACAAGATTACCAACATTTTCTATAATTAAAACAGAACGATCAACTATCTCAAGTTTTGTAATCGCCTTATTTATCATTTCTGCATCCAGATGACATCCATTTCCTGTATTTATCTGAACAACCGGGGAACCTGCATTTTGGATACGTTCAGCATCAAGCGTCGTTTGCTGGTCACCTTCGATTATGAAGAAATTAATTTCCTTACTCAAATCTTTTATTGTTCTCTCAATAAGGCATGTCTTTCCTGATCCGGGTGAACTAACTAAATTTAATGCTAAAATATCTTTTGCCTCAAGATAACCACGGTTTCTTTCAGCAAGTAAATTATTTTTTTGAAGAATATCCTCCTTAATAACTATTTTGTGAGAATGACGCTCGTTTTCATCATCATTGTTATGGAGTTGATTATGATATGAATCATCTTCATTCAAATGATTTGTTTCTTCGCCGGGTCTAATAATGGTATATGAACTATTGTTTTGACCACAACCACAACTATCACACATAATTTTCCCAAGGTATTAATTCAAATGGATTATCTTAGTTGTCCATTCGCAGTTAAAATCATAAAAACATAAAAGAAATATACATAAATTTTAACCACAATTTACATTATTTCAATTAAAAAACATTCAACGATTTTACTCTTAATTCCTGTCCCTGAATAATTTGAAAATTAAATTGTTTGCATTCAGGACATTGTGAAAAAAAACTATCCGTCAAGAATTCTTTTGAACAAATCAAACAACGCGCCAGTCCGGGAATTAATGTAAATATAGTTTTGGAATTTTCTAAAATTGTTTCTTTTTTTGCTATTTCCATTACAAATTTAAGCGCATCAATTTCAACTCCTGATAACTCACCGACTTCAATTTCTATTTCATCAATTGCGGAAAGGTTATTTATTTTCGCCTGTTCAGAAGCTATCTCAACAATATTCATTGCAATTGATAATTCGTGCATCAATAAAAAATTTAATAAAAGTAGATAATTTTCATATAAAAGTTTACAATAGTACGACAATTCAAAAGATTTTTTGAAGGTAAATGGAACTTTCACTTTTTACATGGAATTCAAAATAAAAAAATTGACTTTGGTGAAGATTTGTCGTACCTTGTAAAGAATGTTGCGGATAAAATTATTAAACAAATAAACAAACAGGAGGTGCATCATGGCTGTAGAATATCTTTGTAAAGTTTGCAGGGGTCATCTCAATGTGAAAACATCCATTATCCTTACTGCCTCGAAACTTACTAACCGTTCACAGAGAGGGTTGATCTATTTGAATCCCGAAATCGGGAATTATACTCATACTACTCATCCGTCATTTCAGATCAAGGAAGGGGAAGAATACATATATTCATGTCCGATTTGTTCTGCACAGTTAAATAGTATGAAATACCTGCATATGGTAAGGATCTTAATGATCGATGAAGATGGAAAAGAATACAATATTTACTTTTCCGGAATAGCGGGTGAAAAATGTACTTATAAGATCAGGGGAAACAAGCTTGAGGAAAAGATAGGTCCTGATGTGAAGATCTACAAAAAATATTTTGAGGTGCCTGAGGAGGACAGGAAATATCTGTAAAAATTATAATCTCTTTTAAAATTAATCCTCAACCGGCACCCAAACCTCAACCCTTGTTCCTACTGAATCGCCTTTCTCGTTGTATAGATCGATAATAGTGTGTCGAATTGGCATTTTATTCAGTTGGTTAAGAATATCATAGAATTCGCGGGTGAGCCTCAGTCCTTTGCCGGTTGATGTACCTTGGCCTTCAGCTTTTGCTCTACCAACCCCATTGTCTTCAACAGAAAGTATCAGATAATCCTTATCTTTCTCAACCCCGATTTTCAGCATTCCTCCATCCTCAAGTGACATTATCCCGTGCTTAATTGCATTTTCGGCAAATGTGTGCAAAACAAGTTTAGGTACCAGCTCTCTCTGGCTGACATGCTCACTTATGATTATTTCATAATTAAATTTATCGCCGAACCTTAGTTTTTCAAGGTCAAGATATGTTGTCACAAACTCAAGTTCTTCTCCTAGACTACGGTATATCCGGTCCGCGTCGTTTATAAGTCCCCTTAGTAATTGAGTGAACTTATTCATATAATCATAAGCCAACTGGCGATCATCAAGGTAAATCAGGGAGGCTATGGAGTTGAGTGTATTAAAGGTGAAATGAGGATCAAGCTGTGATTTAATACCCTGCAATTGCAAAGTGACCAGTCGCCGGTTTAAACTTTCTTTCTGTACTACCTGAAGAGTATTGATTCGTTTAATAAGGACTATAAAAAAGAAGAATAACAGGTAAATGCCTGGATAAGCCAGGTATCCAAGATAATAATAGATGTTTCCCTTTAATGTCAGGAAGTAACCATATCCACCATTTGCATTCATAAATAATTTATTCACATGATCCCTTGATGAGTAATGAGAAAACCGGAAGGGATTGAAAGTACCTTTAAGTTTGGCTTCAGCAATTTTTCTCAGATCTGCATTATATACGGCTAGCTTTTCGTCATTAGAAGAATAGAAAATCAGCTCATTTTCACCATCAAAATCCATGTCTTCGATGTATGAATTATCATATTGATAATTGAATGGAGATTTGACCCTTTTGATGACCACAAACTGATCATTAAGCTCCAGAAATTCTTTTCCAAAAAGATAGATTCTATCTTTATCCCTGTTTTTCATTACAACTAACCGGGTAAAGGTATTAAAGCCAAATTCGCTGAAAAGACGTTCTCTGATCTTTTTCCCATCCAATGAATAGAACATTATTCTAGGTTTCATCACAGTAGTATCTGCTGAACCTGTATTATGTGCTACCACATAACCTCTTAAGTCTTCATTTTTATAAGAATATATATCCAGATGATTTGTAAGTCCGGGGAATTCAACAGGAGGAAATTTAAATTTAAGGCTGTCATTAAAAACCATCAGCCATGTACTCCAGTCAGTGAACGGGTACCATGTTTTTGAATTTCCCGAAGCGCCCATCAATCCGAAGATTTCCGGTCTCCCGTCCCCGTCGGCATCAACCATTTTGGGAAACTGGCATATTTCTCCGGTCAGCTGGCTTGTTTTCAATTCCCTGTTAACAATATCATAAGAATAAAGCCTTCGCGGTTCAACGCCAAAGCCTGTCTGAATGCTGAAGAAGAGCTCATCTTTACCATCACCATTCGTATCGAAAAACCCTGCCGGCCTGATAATAGAAGTTACTTTATTATTTACAACTCTTATTTTTGTGATGTACAGACGATCTAATTTCGTTCCTTTGGGATCGAAGAACTCATTAATATTAAGAAAAAGAGAATCGTCTTTGTAGGTGAAAGCATAAATTTCCTTATACCTGTCATGATCATAATTTCCGATAAAAAAGTCAGACATATCCAGATCTATACTATCCTGCAAATTCCACTGATCGTATACCTTCATATCATTGTTCATTATCAGAATAAAGAAGTATGGAGCTCCTTTCCCTGTAAGCATAACTTCCGAAACAGAATCTGAATTAAGATCAGCATAAACACACCTGGAGGAGCTTTTAATCACTTGTTCAACCTTAAGTCTTGACTTAGTAGCAAACGGCGAAAGGAGCAGTATTATTAATATGGCAGGTACAGCTGCCAGGAAAAAGGAAGAGTAGAAGATTTTTTTTAAGACTGGAACACCTTTCATTGTTTACATTATGTCGAGATCCTTAAGGTGTTGCCTGGGTATTTTTACAGTTACAGATTCTGAGTCTTTCACAAGTAATAATGTGGACTCTTTCCGATCAAGCATTGTAATATATTCATAATTAATAATATATGATCTACCAACTCTGATAAATCCATTCTTTGGCAGCAATTCTTCTACTTTGCCAAGATTCAATGAACAGAGATGGTGCTTCTTTCCCGTATAAACTGAGGTATAATTTCCTTCAGCCTTACAGTAAAGTATGTCGGCCGGATTAATAAATAGTGTCCCGGTACGGGTGCTAACCCTGATCCTGGCTATGCGCTCATGAGCCTCAACTACCTTTAAAGGCTTTTTAATATCGGTTCCTTCTTTTTTCTCAATAAACCTCGAAAGGCATAGATTTAATTCCTTGCGGTTCACCGGTTTAAGAAGATAATCAAAAGCCTGGTTCTTTATTGCCCGGATAGCGTACTGATCATATGCAGTTACAAATACAATTTTCTGAAGTTTGAACTCTTCAGGCAGATCCTGAATGAAAGTAAAACCATCTTTTTCTGGCATTTTAATATCAAGAAAGACTATGTCGGGTACAAATCGGCTCAGCTCATTGTAGGCTGCATCAACTGAATGAGACAATCTTATATCGTTAAATAAGAAAGTTTCTTCTAATAACTTACTCAGCAATATTCGGGCATTCTCTTCATCATCAACGATTAATGCACTCAACTTCGGTTCCATACAACAGGCAGGTTAGACTTTTCAGGTTAAATGTACGAAAAGATTTTGTTTTTTCTCTCGCTTAATAATCATATTTTTGTTGAGATTGAATCAAACTCTAATATTGACAGGAATGGATATTGATATAAATAAAAGAGCTGCAGATAACATACGCATACTTGCGATGTCCATGGTCGAAAAATCAAAATCAGGGCATACCGGCGGCCCAATGGGTGGTGCTGATTTCATACATATACTATTTTCGGAATTTCTTAAATTTGATCCTGAGGATCCTTCCTGGATCAATCGTGACCGGTTCTTTCTCGATCCAGGGCATATGTCTCCAATGCTCTATTCAATTCTTACACTCACAGGTCATTTGAGGGTAGAGGATTTAAAAAATTTCCGCCAATGGGGCAGCTCCACTCCGGGCCATCCCGAACTGGATATTATGAAAGGAATAGAAAATACCTCAGGTCCGCTGGGACAGGGTCACACGATGGCTGTTGGCGCTGCGATTGCAGAACGTTTCCTTGCAGCCAGGTTCGGGGAACTGTTTTCTCATAAGATATTTACATATATTTCAGATGGAGGTGTCCAGGAGGAGATTTCACAGGGAGCCGGACGTCTGGCCGGGTTTCTTGGACTTGCCAACCTGATAATGTTTTACGATTCAAATGATATTCAACTATCAACCGAGACCAGCGCTGTTACTTGCGAAGACACCGGCATGAAGTACGCAGCCTGGGGATGGAATGTCATTAAGATTGATGGAAACGATCAGAAACAGATCAGGATGGCTCTCAATTCCGCACAGAGCAAAAATAACAAACCAACGATAATTATCGGAAAAACGATAATGGGCAAAGGTCTTCTTGACAATGAAGGCAATAGCTTTGAAAGGAAAACTTCAACTCATGGAATGCCTGTCAGCGAGGCCGGCGGGTCGTTTGAAAAATCAATTATTCATCTTGGAGGCGATATTTCAGATCCATTCAAAATCTTTAATGAGGTAACTGAATACTACGCAAAAGTGCTTGAAACTAAAAGGAAATCAGCTTCTGAATGGAAAAAAGCAAAGAAAAAATGGGCAGAAAAAAACAATGAGCTGGACAAGAAGCTTCGCTCTTTCTATTCACAAGAAAACCCGGAAATTGATTATAAATCAATCGTTCAAAAGGAAGGATCAGCAACAAGGGTCGCTTCATCCACAGTTCTTGGAGTTCTTGCAAAAAAAGTTGAAAATATGATTGTTGCTTCGGCTGATCTGTCAAACTCCGATAAAACAGATGGCTTCCTTAAAAATACTCATGCATTTACAAAAGGTGACTTCACTGGTGCTTTTCTTCAGAATGGAGTCTCGGAGCTCACCATGGCAGCAGTAATGAATGGCATGGCACTTCATGGAGGTATTATTCCGGCCTGCGGAACATTTTTTGTTTTTTCCGATTACATGAAACCGGCTGTCAGGATGGCATGTCTCATGCAATTGCCAGTAAAATACATCTGGACACACGATTCTTTCCGCGTAGGGGAAGACGGGCCAACTCATCAACCGGTAGAACAGGAGGCTCAGCTGAGGTTAATGGAGCATATTAAAAACCATCATGGTGAGAACAGCATGGTAGTTTTGCGTCCGGCAGATTCTGCTGAAACAATTGTTGCATGGAAAATTGCTCTTGAGAACGTTAAAACACCAACGGCACTGATACTTTCGAGACAGAATATAAAAGACCTGCCATCGCTGACAGGCAGAAGGTATGAGGATGCCTTACAATCTCAAAAAGGAGCCTATATAGTTCAGGATTGTGCAGGAAGACCTGATATTGTTTTAATTGCCAGTGGTTCGGAAGTGGCAACTCTCGTCGAGGGTGCTCATCTTTTGAAAAAAGACAATCTGAAGGTCCGGGTCATTTCCGCGCCGTCAGAAGGGTTGTTCAGAAATCAATCAGAAAATTATAGAAAGTCGGTCATTCCGGAAAACGTGCCGGTCTTTGGACTGACAGCCGGATTATCAGTTACACTCCAGGGGCTAATCGGGCCAAATGGAGTTGTCTGGGGGATGAACAGCTTTGGTTATTCTGCCCCATACAAGGTGCTGGATGAAAAGTTAGGATTTACACCTGATAATGTTTATCAACGTGTGAAAGAATATCTGGCGAATTCCTGAAACATCAGATTTACAAAGGTATTGTAAAAAAGAAGGTCGAACCTTGTCCTTCAATGCTCTCAACCCCTATTTTACCATTATGCTTTTCAATGAATTCTTTGGATAACAGCAACCCCAAGCCTGTACTAGGTTCTCCTCCGGTACCCGGTCTGCTCGTTTTTTCATTAATATGGAATAATCTTTCTTTCAGCTCTGGTGACATGCCAATCCCCGAATCACTCACCCTGACCTCAATTGAATGGTCAGTATTATAACCGGCCGACACCTTCACATTACCACCTGTGATAGTGAATTTAATTGCATTTGAGACTATGTTACGGATAACAGAATCAAACATGTGGCTATCAACAAGAACTTCCAGTTCATCCGGGACATTAACTGCGATCCCGATTCCTTTCTTTATTGCTGATTCAGAAAGAACATCGATACATTCAATGATTTTTTTCTTTAGGTTGAATTTCTGTGGCACAAAGTCCATACCTCCACGCCTGAGCCTTGACCACTCAAGAAGGTTTTCGAGAAGGCTGTAGATATTCTTTGCTGAAGTTTTCATGCTATCAGCGATCTCTCTTATCTCATCAATGGTCATATGCTGAATTTGGTCAGTAATTATCTGGGTAGCAGCAACAAATGCACTCAAAGGTCCACGAAGGTCATGGGCAATTATTGAAAAAAACTTATCTTTTTCGGCGTTTATGGCTTGTAGCAGTTCATTGGTAAGCTTTATTTCTTCTTCTGTTTTTTTACGGTCAATCGATATTGCAATCTGACTTCCTACTGAGATAAGAAATTTTACATCGTTTTCTGAATAAACATTTTCCTTTTCATAATGCTGAAGAACAAGGACCCCAATAGCTTTTGAAGGTGTCTCTAAAGGAATTCCAATCCAGGAAGGAGAATTTGAGCCAACCAATTCAACTTCACCTTGTTCAACAAGCTGATCGAAAACTTGCTGAGTCAGAAGAAGTGGTTTATTTGTACGAAAGACGTAAGCCGAACAACTTTTCCCCATTGACGTCGGAAGAGGCGTTTCATCCACTTTATCAACAAAATACGGGAAGCTAAAGAGTCCTGTTTTCTGATTATGAAGTGCTACAAAACAATTCTCTGCATACAATACTTTTGACAGGGAGGTGTGCATCAGTTTAAGCAACTCATCAAGATTGGAGGTAGTAGTAACTCCCTTGGTTATTTCATAAAGTACCTGGTTCTCTAACTCGGTTCTTTTTCGGATAGTAATATCCCTGGATATTCCAAAAGTGCCTATTATTTTCCCATTAGTGTCGTAAAGAGGCATCTTAATTGCCGAAAACCAAGCATCAGAGTGATCCTTCCTCGTAAGCTTCTCCTCCTTTTGTATCGGCTGTCCTGTCCGTATGATAGTCTGTTCATCGTCGTATGCCTGCTGAGCTGCAGTCTCAGAAAAAAAATCAAAATCACTCTTGCCGGTTATCTGCTCAGGGTCATCCAAACCAAATGACAGGGCATGGGCTCTGTTGTTTCTTATAAATTTGCTGTCAAGATCTTTGAAATATACATGATCAGTCAGATTATTCATCAATGCATTTATCAGGAAATGTTCTTTTTCAAGGGCTTCTTCTGCCTTTTTCCTGACAGTGATATTCCTGACAACAGTAAGAATGTGAGGAACTCCGTCGAGATCGATCAGGGAGGCTGATAATAATCCGATCACAATTCTCCCATCCTTTGCCGTAAAATTGCATTGAAAGTCCTTAATATTCCCGGCAGCTTTTAACTCATTAACCATTTTCGCCCTGTCTTCAGGATCAGCCCATATGTTCATCTCAAGTGAGGTTCTTCCTATTGTATCCTCTTCAGTATAGCCCATAATTATTGTGAATCCCTCATTTACTGAGATATACATACCATCTGAGAGACGGTTAATATTGATAGCGTCGGGACTGGTCATATAAGCTATCCTGTACTTTTCATCGCTATTCCTTAACTGTTCTCCTGCCTGTCTCAGCTCTTTGATTTCTTTTTCATATAATTCCTTCATAGAATTATACTTCAGCTGAAAATCTCTGGGCCATTTATTAAATTCTTCCGGTGAATCCTTATTGCTGTCCATACAGGTTCTAATTTTTTACAATATAATACATGATACAGATTTCAGAATACCTAAGTTAAGTTCTTGTCTTTAAAACGCGGAATTAGCAAAAGCATTGTTAAGGTGAAATATAAATCAGATCTGAATCGGTGGTAATATTTTAATGAATTCAGACATTTTTTCGATGAGGCTCTTTTTATTTATCGGCTTACTGATATATCCATCACAACCAGCAGCAATTATCCGATCCTCATCTCCCGACATTGCATAGGCTGTAATAGCAATAACAGGTACAAGCTGGTTCAACCTTTTTATTTGCCGTGTTGCTTCAAAACCGTCAATCTCAGGCATTTTCATATCCATAAGGATCAAATTAATACCTGGATTAGCTTTATAGAGTTCAATGGCTTCCATTCCATTAGCTGCTCGTATAACTTTTGCCGATGTTTCCCTGGTTATCAGGGCATTAAGATAAAAGAAGTTTGTGTCATCATCTTCAGCAACCAGGATCAGATCTCCATGTTTGATTGTTTTTTCATCTTTTTGTGGAACATTCGGGTGAATTAACGAAGGTTTAGGCTCAACCGGAAGATAAACATAGAAACATGACCCTTCACCCAGGATTGATTCAGCACGGATTCTTCCTCCAATTATTTCAGTCATTCCCTTTGCTATTGATAATCCAAGCCCGCTGCCCTCAGAAATCTTCAGATGTCCCCTTTCTTCCTTTGAAAATGTATCAAACACAATTTCAATTGATTCCTTTCCTATTCCGATACCCGTATCTTTTACAAAAAAAACAATATCATTTTCATCCATGTGAAAACCAAAATCAATACTACCCTGTTCGGTGAACTTAACAGCATTGTTCAAGAGATGCGATATAATTTTATGGAATATTTCTGGGTCAGAATTGATAGTTAAATTTACGACTTCCTCAGAAATTTTCAGCAAAAATCCCAAATTCCTTGCTGCACATATTGTATCAAAATTATTATAAATTGTCTTCAGTACTTTTGCCGGACTAAAGTCTCTCCTATGAACAGACAAACTCCCTGAAGCAAGAAGTGAGATATCCATATAGTTGGTGATTGTATTCAGGAGCCTGTCACTGCTTTCGCGAAGCATCAGAAGAGATTCTTTTTTGTCTTCATCTGACAGATCGGGTTGAGACATTATTTCAGCGAAACCAAGTATACCGTTAAGAGGAGTCCGAACCTCATGAGAAATATTGTTCAGGAATGATGTCTTAAGTTTATCACTTGCCTCTGCCTTATCCTTTGCAAGTTTAAGTGCCTCAGTTACATTCTTGCGGTCAGTAATGTCGTGCATGCTTCCGATGATCTTTTTCGGCTGACCGTGTGAATCAAGAATAAGCTTTGCTGAAATGGAGCACGGAACAGCTGACCCATCTTTGTTTTTAAAGGGGACTTCAAAATCTGTAACCATGCCTTTCGTAAGCAGTTCATTCAGTATTACCTGCCGGTCCCTGAGTTCACTATAAAAATCTATCATGGATTTCCCGACAAGATCATCAATATTGTATTTTCCTTTCGATAATGTCCTGATGGAAGGACTAACTTCAAGTATCGTTCCGTCAACTGATGTCTCATAATAAACATCCTGCACATTTTCAAAAATTCCACGATACTTTTCTTCACTCTCACGTAATGCTTTTTCAGCATAAGTATGCTCGGTAATATCGGTTATAAATCCTTCAAGAAATTCAAGTTCGCCGCTTTCTGTAAAAATTCCTTCTCCCTTTTCCCAAACCCAGCGAATCTCTCCGCCCTTTGTAACAAGTCTGTAAGTTAAATGATAATGTTCCCTTCTCTTTAATGAATTCTGTATTTCCGTCCAAACATATTCTTGATCATCCTTGTGAATCAGATCATTGAAAGATATTTCATTATTATTAAGTAATTCTTCCGGAAGATAACCGGTCAATTCCTTTATTCCTTGACTAAGGAACTCCATTGTATACTGTTTATCATTTTTACATCTGTAAACAATCCCCTGAAGGTTGCTTATAAGGGTATTGATTGATCTGTGAGTTTCTCTAAGCTCATCTTCAGTTCTTTTTCGTTCACTAATATTAAGTACAGTAAATGTGATGCCTTTTGAAAGATCATTCTTATCAAGCGGTGTCGAGCTCAGGATCACGTTAATAATCTTCCCGTCTTTACTTTTAAGTTTGGTTTCAACAGATCCTGTGCCTTTTTCAGATATCTGTCTGTATTTTTCTTCCCCGGCAGTTATAAATTCAGCTGTTGATGAATACACAATCTCAGAAGATTTTCCAATTAATTCTTTCCTGCTGTAACCCGTCATATTGCAGAAAAAATCATTTACTTCAATCAGAACCCTGTCAACTACAAGTCCAATCCCTACCGGTGCGGCACTAAAAATACTCTGGAGTTTCTCTTCGTTTTCTTTTAACAGTAATTCTGAAGCTCTTTTTTCATTATTTATAATCACCTGTTCAAGTGCTTCCTTTACTGCAAAAGGCAATCTTGTAATATGTTCCTTAATTACATAGTCCTGTGCGCCTTCCTTAATGCATTCGACGGCCGTTTCTTCATTGACCGACCCTGTACAAAGAATGAATGGTACATCAGGGCATATTCTTTTTGATTCTTTCAGAGCCTGCAAACCGTTGAATGACGGCATCATATAATCGGAAATGATCACTTCGGGCTTAAATTCCTTAAGAGCTTTTATCAGATCAACCCTGGAGCAAACTGTGGTATATTCAAATATTAACTTTTCCTTTCTAAGTTCCAGTACAGCCAGATCGACATCTGAGGGCAGATCCTCAATGAAAAGAATTTTCAACTGATTTTTTGGACCCATTTTATAAGATTATTATATAGTGCATCAACTTTGGCCAGTTATTGTTTTCAACCAACAGTCACATGCCGGGCAATCAGATAAATATACGATTTCAGAGTACTCAATTCAATTTATACTCTTCCAAATATAAGAAATGTATTATGATATTACCAAATATACTGCCTGGTACCATTTAAACTCAGATTGTCAGCCATTATTTTTCACAGGCAAACTAAAATAAAATGTTGCTCCCTTGCCTACTTTTCCTTCAGCCCAAACCTTGCCTCCATGCCTGTGCACAATTCTCTGAACAATAGCCAATCCGACACCTGTACCTTCAAATTCACTTGTTTTATGAAGACGTTGAAAAACTCCAAACAATTTAGAACTATATTCAGGATCAAATCCTACTCCGTTATCTTTTATATAATAAATATTAAATTCATTTTCAGAATAGCCTCCTATATTTATTTCAGATATCTTTTCCTTCGAAGAAAACTTTACGGCGTTGGAAATAAGATTTATCCAAACAAGTTTAATGAAAGTTGAATCAGCATAAATTTCCGGTAATATTCCAATTTTTACCCTGATTTTTTCCTGGGTTTCAGGTGAAACGACTTCATTCAGCATTGAGATGGCCATTTTTGTCATATCAACTTTTGATACTCTATGTTCACCGCGTGTAACCCTTGAAAGTGAAAGAATATCTGTTATGAGCTGATCCATTTTCTGAGTGTTGCTGCGTATAAGACCAAGCAGTCTTCTCCCGTCTTCATCAAGTTTTGACCCATAGTCCTCAACGATAAACTGAGAAAATCCGTTGATTGCGCGTAACGGAGCCTTAAGATCGTGAGAAACCGAATAGGCAAAAGCCTGAAGTTCTTTATTTGCTTCTTCAAGCTGGGATGTACGTTCCTTGACCCTTTTTTCCAATTCAGAATTGAGCTGATTGATTTTCTCTTCCGATCCTTTTTTCTCGGTTATATCGACCACAGTTGTAATAAAGTACAGGGGCTGATCATTCACATCGCGCTGAAGAGTTGTGGATATATCGACCCAAATGACTTCACCGGTTTTACTGAGATAACGTTTCTCCCAGCGTGCAGAACGCTTTTCTCCTCTGAGGATACTTTCTGTGATTTCATCATTTTTTTTAATATCATCAGGGTGTGTAAGTTCTCTCCAATTAACATCCTTAATCTCTTTTTTGGTGTATCCAAGCATCTGACTGAATGCTTTATTCGCATGAAGGTTGCCGCTAAGAGAAGTCATTGATTTGCCCACTGACGCGTATTCGAAGACATTTTTAAATTTTTCTTCACTTATTCGCAATTCTTCAGAACGGCGGCTGATTAATTTCTCTGCTTTTTGCCGCTGAATCATTTCAGTTTTAATATCTTCAAGCAGATTAAGAGCTGCCAATTTACTTATTTCCAGTTGTTTTTGTGATTTATTAAGCTCCTTTTCAGTAATTTTCCTTTCTTCCAGCTCGTTTTGTAATTCAATTGTTCTTTCCTCAAGTGTGCGCTCGGCTTTATTCCGCGCTGTAATATCACTTATAAAATGTAAAGCTCCATGAAAGTCTCCTTTATCATCAATGAGCGGGTCAACTATTATTTCAAACCACTTTTCACCAACTGGAAGAAGCATTGTTTCTCTTTTCATGCTTTCCTTCATTTTCATAAACGGACAATCTTCAATTGTACACTTTGAGCAATGTAGATTTTCATAACAATGGTGGCCCAACAATTCAGCTTCAGTCTTTTTTAAAAGTTTTGTGGCGCTTTTGTTAGCCTGGATCACTATTCCTGCAGTGTCAAGCATAAAAACAGCATCATTAACACTATCGAAAGTAGTCCGCCATCTCAGATTGGAAGCTCTCAGTTCTCTCTCAGCTTTTATAGTTCTGAAGGCTGCTTCAACTCTTGCAATAAGTTCACGATTTTCAACAGGCCGTATAATGTAACCATCAGCGCCAACTTCAAGACCCTCGGAAATATCTTCAGAACGTGTTTTTAAAGAAGAGATCAGTAAGATAAAAACGGATGAAAATTCCGGATTGCTTTTTACTTTCTTACAGATATCCTTTCCATTAATATCAGGAAGCCTGATAACGAGAAGAATTAACTCGGGTTTTTTTTCTTTCAGAATCCTTAAGCACTCTACACCATTTACAGCTGAAAATACTAAGTAGCCGGCTTTTATCAGAGCCCTTGTGGTTATGTCAAGCAGTTCGGGAGAGTCATCCACAACCAGTATTTTATACCCTTTCATCTTCTCCATAGCTTGTTTTATTTAGTCTTGCATTCTTGCTGTCTTTAAGTCTTGCAGTTTTACAGTTTTCCGGTCTTAAGGTTATGTGGTCTCACCGTTTACGTTCTTAAGGTCATGCGCTTTGCCCGCATTCAGGATATCATCAGACCATAGAAATCAGAAATACGGCTGGTCTGCGCAAATCCTGACCGGCATGTAAGAAAAAAAATAGGAAAGCAGTACTACCCGTGAATTTTATACTTTTCATTTTTGCCCGATTTCTTCAGCAATTCATTTATCTCCTTCTTAAGTTCGATCATCCTTATTTCACGTCCCAGCATCAGTCGGTTAAAACGTTCAAGTTCATCAGCTTTAGTCATCAGGGCTTGTTCGGCTACAATCCGGTCTGTAATATCTATAATGGAAACTATGCTCTGTCCGGTTTCCTTTACCATACCAATGTCGAGCAATGCATAGCGTATCTCTCCCTTTTTATTTAGAAGTTTAACCTCATATTTTTTTGGTGCCATCGCAGGATCCATCCGTCTGAGATTATGATTTTTGATCATTTGCTCTAAACTCTCCTTTTCGACATACTTAGTCCATTTCTGACCGATAAGCTCTTCGCGGGAATACCCGGTAAGAGAAAGGCACTCCTGATTAGCCAGAGATATTGTGGTATCTTCCTCTACCAGGAGTGTTGCAGAACCAGTTGATTCAAAGACTGCCAGATACTTTGAATAGCTCTCTTTTAAAGCCGCATCTGTTTTCTTGCTCTCCACCTGTTCTGCCTTTTCAAGCAAAACAGCAACCATTCTGCATAGATTCTGTATTAATTCAAAAGTCGCAGAGTCTTTTTCCCATCCATGGATGAAAGTGATAAACCCATAACTTTTCAGACTGGTACAAATAGCGATTTTTCGTTCCGTAACTTTCTCATTTACAGAATGCGAGATAAATTTAAGGTTAGGAAATACAGATTCAATTCTTTCTGAAAATACTTTAAGAATCTCTTCTTTACTGTTCAGTTGCGAGAGATCGACCGCCAGCAAAAAGAGTTCATGTCCTGTTTTTTTCATGGTAATTTGTTACTACTTAATACACTACATCCAAACCTCACACTTCATGCCTCACTCCGCACGAAATACTACCTCTAATTAACTAATTGCCTGTTCCTGACATTGTGAAATAAAATGAACTGCCTTTCCCAACCTCGCTTTCTACCCAAATCCTCCCTCCGTGCTTTTCAATAAATTCCTTACATAATAATAATCCGAGCCCGGTGCTCATTTCTCCGTTTGTACCTGGTCGGCTGGTCTTTTCGCTCAGAAGGAATAGTTTGCTTTTCAATTCCGGGGGCATTCCTATTCCTGAATCGCTGACTTTCATTTCAATAAAGTGATTATTATTAGAAATAGCTTCAACACTGATTTTTCCACCGACATTCGTAAATTTAATTGCATTTGAGACCAGATTCCGCACTATGGTATCAAACATATGATTATCAGCATGAATCTCAAGGGCTCCTGGTATCGAAACAAATATTTGAATTTCTTTTTTTCTGGCATATTCAGAAAGAACACCAATACAATCGTTGATTTTCTCATTTATGTTAAGTCTTTCCGGAACAAAATCGAGTCTCCCACGTCTCAGCCTTGACCATTCCAGCAGGTTTTCCAAAAGGGTGTAGATGTTTTGGGCCGACTCCTTCATGCTAACTGTAATCTCCTTAATCTCCTGTGTGGCCATAGTCTGAATATCTTCCGAGAGTATCTGTGTTGCGCTCAGGAAGGAGCTCAATGGCCCTCGCAGATCGTGCGCTATGATCGAGAAAAACTTGTCCTTTTCAGCATTTGTGGTCAGAAGCAACTCATTTTTTAGCTTAATCTCTTCCTCAGCAAGTTTGTGTTTGGTAATGTCCCTGGAGATTCCGAATGTGCCTATAATTCTTCCATCTTTGTCGCACAATGGTAGTTTAACTGTAGAAACCCATGTATCTTCATGATCATAGTGTGTCTCTTTTTCCTCCAGGCTTAGCAAATGGCCCGTCCTGATGATATTCTGTTCATCATTGAAGGCCTGCTGGGCATGCTCATCTGTAAAAAAATCAAAGTCTCTTTTGCCAATTGCCTGGTCAGGATCACTCAAACCAAAGAACATGGCGTGAGCCTTATTTATCCTTATAAATCTGCTTTCGATGTCTTTGAAATAAATATGATCAGGAAGATTATTTAATAGAGCATCAATAAGATACTGTTCCTTCATCAGATCCAGTTCAACTTTTTTTCTGTCCTGAATTGATTGTTCGAGCTGCTTATTCTGAAATGCCCTGGAAGAAATCTCGCTTGCAAACGCAAATAGCATCTTAGCCACTTTTTCAAATTTCTCTTTCGACATAACAGGCACTTCATCGAGTGCATCCATAAAATCCTTTTTATCAGCTCCTATCTCGTTTGCATATTTAAGCATCTTATGATAATCCTGTTCCTCATTTTTTACCTGACCGATTAACCAGTTGGCTATATGTTTACCACCTACAATAATGCTCGCTCCGGCATCCCATAAGCCACCACTCAGGCACGGTTGAATTATTGGCCCCGATGGACTGGGTTTACCGATTTCAGCATCGGATTTGAAGCAGTTTGAACGACCGGAATCTGTTTTCCTGATTATTTCATTGCATAATCTGCAAAAATTACTTGGACGGGTAATCGGTTTTCCATCGGGATGTGTTATTATTGAAGCAACTCCTGTGGCATCCGAGAAGAGATCCTGAATATGCTGAATATCACCTAAATCAAACAAATCAGAAAACTCTATATGATCAGTTGTTCCCATAGTATTTTTTATTGATAATCATTGCAGCTTATACTGTTTCTGATACCTCTCGGCAATAAAGGCAAATCCACTTAATTTGGGTTAACACACAAGATACGAAAAATTAATCATATTACTCTGTTTTACTGGGTTTAAGGCTTTTAACCTATGCAAGTTGAAAAGTTGTTGTGGCCAACTTATGAACTTATCAACAATTTCAGTTTTATTTCTACCTTTGCCGCAACAGAAAAAAATGCATTACGATATTAAACCTGGTATTAAGGGACTAATTTTTGATCTCGACGGCACTCTTGCCGATACGATGCCATTCCATTTTAAAGGATGGAGAATGGCCTGTCAGAAATTCGGAGCCGATATTGATACAGCTTTTTTACGGAAACACACAGGTACTCCCGGATGGATAATCGCAGATGAGATTATAAAAAAGTGTAATTTAGATGGAAGTGTTACTATTGAACAGATTATGGCTGAGAAGATCATTGAATTCTATAAAGAACAGCATCTGGTAAAACCAATTAATGCGGTAGTTGATATTGTAAAAAAATATCACGGAATACTGCCAATGGCTATAGGAACAGGAGGTCACAGGGAAGCTGTCGAGAGGACACTCGAAGTAACCGGTCTTAGCAAGTATTTTGACATTGTTATTACGGCTAACGATGTGGAAAACTTCAAACCCCATCCTGAAACCTTTCTCAAATGTGCAGCCCTTATGAAAATTGATCCTGAATTCATTGAGGTATTTGAGGATGGAGATCTTGGCCTCGAAGCTGCATTAACTGCAGGAATGATTGCCACAGATGTGAGATCGTGGTATGATTCGAGCTGGTAAAGGCACAGTGTTCAGTGCTCTGAGCTCTGTGCCCTTGAGTGTTCGAAACATTACTTTGAATTATAATTAACAATGACTTATTGAAAACTTAATGGTTTTGAACAATGAATCATGCTTATTAACAACTACTATTAAGACAAATATAGGGA